>Ga0206123_10000881_pt1 | contig 29144 bp, 20 predicted proteins | sample Helgoland_Spring_2_FD_160086 | JGI IMG/M metagenome (GOLD analysis project Ga0206123, IMG submission 160086) | Pelagic subsurface seawater microbial communities from Kabeltonne, Helgoland, North Sea - Helgoland_Spring_Bloom_20160316_1 | ecosystem: Environmental > Aquatic > Marine > Epipelagic ...
CCGACGAGGGCCGCAAGTCGCGAACCTGCCATTACCGTTGCGGTTTGGCAGGCAAACGGATTGACCCGGTTCGAGGTGTGTTCGCGCAAGGCGCTGATGTCGGTATGCAGGGTGCCGCCGGCGGCGACGTTGAGCAGTTGCGCGCCGCGACAGATGCCCAGTATGGGCAGATCGTGCGTGTGGGCATGCCGGATGGCGTCCAGCTCGAAGGCATCGCGGTCCCGGTCGGCGGTATGGTCGTGGCTGCTGGAGCCGGCGTACAGATCGGTGGCGATATCGTCGCCGCCGCCGATCACCAGGGCGTCGATATTCGCCGGCAGGCCGCGTTTGGGCGTGGCGCGCAACGCCCGCCCGCCAGCCCAGGCGATTGCCAGCCAGGCACACCACCAGCCCGGCGCCCAGCGGCTGGCCTTGCCGGTGACCGCAATCCGCGGCCGTGTATCGTGCCCGTTTTCAGACGAATCAGAGATAGCTTTCGAACGCCTCGCCCCAGCGGCCCAGCAACGAGCCCAGCGGCCTGTCCAGTACCGCGCAGTAATCCTCGCAGATCGACAGCAGCCGCGGCTCATCGGCGGCCAGGGCCTCCACCACCCGCCAGTCGTTCCAGGCCGGGTGCAGATCCCAGCCCGGTTTTTCGATCTCGCAGTTGGGCAGCCGGTAGTGCAGTGTCGGCCGGGCATTGACCAGGCCATCCGGCACCGCCGTGCGCACGCGTGGCTCATCCAGCCAGGCGAACAGCGGCAGCATGTCCAGCGCCCGGTTGCGGCTGGCATTCTCGTTCAGATAATCGTCGATCAACTGGGTTTGCGTGGGCGCATAGTCCGGGTCGCAGATCTGGCGTACATAGGCCCGCGTGAACGGCTGGATATATGGAAACACCCGCCGGCTGATGTCGATATCGCTGACCTGATGCAACCAGTCGTACGCGACCGCGAACGCACGGATATAGTTGCGCAATGTGTCCGTTTCCAGATCCGGCACTTCCGGGTTCAGGTGCAGACCAAAGGCATAGAGCGCCGAGCTGCTGGTGCCGCGTGCGCCCGCTGCACGCAGGGCGGCAATCATGGGGTGCAGTTCGTGCAGCCGCGACACGGCGATCGGCGGGCATACGATCTCGAACGGCACGACACGCTTGGCCAGCGCGCCCAGTACATCCTCGGAGACTTGTTCGATTTCCTCGAACCAGCCTGCTTCGCCTTCGCGCCGGCCGCGTTCCTTGAGAAACGCATAGTCCAGTTCGATCTTGAAATCGCCCAGCGGTGTATCGACCAGATGGTACTCATACGCGCTGGTGGGGCGGATCTCGCCGCCCAGCGTGTCGTGCAGAGACTGCCCGATACGCTCGATCGTGAGGCCGGTAAATTCCAGTTCCACGCCCACCCGGCGGTCTTCGCCGTCGCGGGTCAATCGCCGATCAGGCAGAAGAAGCGGTGTATCGGCGCCCGATGCGGAAACAGAGGTCATGGATTCCTGCGCTGCAACATTATTGAATCACGCGCAAGCATGCCACTATCACCGACTAACGGCTAGTTGTGGTGGATTGCACAAAAAGAGTAGTATAAATTGGATACAGTTTTTGGTGCGTTATACAAGGAGCGCCGTATGGCCAAGGCGAGTCCGCGCCCGGAGTATTCCGGTGAAGTCGAAGATATTGATACCCAGGAATCCGCGGAATGGCGTGCAGCACTCGATGCTGTAATAGAGCACGAAGGCCCGGAGCGCGCGCATTTCCTGCTGGAAATGCTCATCGAGCGCTCGCGCCGGTCCGGTGCCTATATTCCGTTCTCGCCGAATACGGCTTACGTCAATACCATTCCGCCGCATCAGGAGGTGCCTTCGCCGGGCGACCCCGCGATCGAATGGCGCATCCGCTCGATCATCCGCTGGAACGCGATGGCGATGGTGGTGCAGGCCAACCGTCACCACGAGGGCGTTGGTGGCCATATCGCCAGCTATGCCTCCGCGGCCACGTTGTATGAAGTCGGGTTCAACCATTTCTTCCACGCGCCGAGCGACGAGCACGGCGGCGACCTGGTGTTTTTCCAGGGCCATTCGGCCCCGGGTTTCTACGCGCGCTCGTATCTCGAGGGCCGGATCAACGAAGACCAGCTCTATAATTTCCGTGCCGAGTCTACCGGCAAGGGCCTGTCGAGCTATCCGCACGCCTGGCTGATGCCGGACTACTGGCAGTTTGCGACCGTGTCCATGGGTATCGGCCCGATCAACGCGATCTACCAGGCCCGCTTCATGCGGTACATGCAGAATCGCGATATCGACGACACCAGCAAGCGTCATGTCTGGTGCTTCTGCGGCGACGGCGAGATGGACGAGCCGGAATCCAAGGGCGCCATCGGACTGGCGGCCCGCGAAGGGCTGGACAACCTGATCTTCGTGGTCAACTGCAACCTGCAGCGCCTGGACGGCCCGGTGCGCGGCGATTCCAAGATCGTCGACGAACTGGAAGGCTTTTTCCGCGGTGCCGGCTGGAATGTCCTCAAGGTGCTGTGGGGCGCGCGCTGGGACGGCCTGCTGGCCCAGGATCACGAGGGCAAGCTCGTCGAGCTGATGAACGAGACGGTCGACGGCGAATACCAGGCCTACAAGGCCCGCGGCGGCAAGTATACGCGCGAGAAGTTCTTCGGAAAGTATCCGGAGACCGAGAAGATGGTCGCCTCCATGTCGGACGAGGACATCAGCCGACTCAACCGTGGCGGCCACGACCCGCACAAGGTTTACGCCGCTTATCACGCCGCCGTGAACACCGACAACGGCAAGCCGACGGTGATCCTGGCCAAGACGGTCAAGGGTTACGGCATGGGCGAGGCCGGCGAAGGCCAGAACATCACCCATCAGCAGAAGAAGATGGGCGAGGAGGCGCTCAAGGAATTTCGCGACCGGTTCGAAATTCCGGTCTCGGATGACGAGATCAGCGAGGCCCCGTTCTACAAGCCGGACGAAGACTCGGAAGAGATGAAGTATCTCCATGCCCGGCGCAAGGAGCTGGGGGGGTATCTGCCGCAGCGCCGGACCCAGGGCGACCAGCTCGAGATTCCGCCACTGTCGGTCTTCGACAAGTTGCTCAAGGGATCGGGCGACCGCGAGATGGCCACCACCATGGTGTTCACGCGGATCCTGCAGATCCTGACGCGCGACAAGAACATCAAGGATCGCATCGTGCCGATCATTCCGGACGAGGCGCGGACCTTCGGCATGGAAGGCATGTTTCGGTCGATGGGCATTTATTCGCCGGTCGGCCAGCTGTTCGTGCCCGAGGATTCCGACCAGCTGGCGTTCTACAAGGAAGCCCGCAACGGCCAGATCCTGGAAGAGGGCATCACCGAGGCAGGCGCGATGTCGTCGTTCATGGCGGCGGCCACGTCGTATTCGAACCACGGCAAGACGATGATTCCGTTCTATGCCTTCTATTCGATGTTCGGCTTCCAGCGCGTCGGCGACTTATGCTGGGCCGCCGGCGACATGCGCGCCCGTGGCTTTTTGATGGCAGGTACCGCCGGGCGCACCACGATCAACGGCGAAGGCCTGCAGCACCAGGATGGCCACAGCCATGTGATGTTCGATTTCGTACCCAACTGTCGCGCCTATGACCCGACCTTCTCCTACGAGATGGCGGTGATCATGCATCGTGGCCTGGTCGAGATGTTCGAACAGCAGCAAGACATCTACTACTACCTCACGATGATGAACGAGAACTACGACCATCCGGAAATGCCGGAAGGTGCCGCCGACGACATCATCTCGGGTATGTACCAGTTCTCCGAAGGCAACAAGCGCTACAAGAAGCAGGTCAACCTGCTGGGCTCGGGCACGATCCTGCGCGAGGCGATCGCGGCTGCCGAAATGCTGGAAAACGAATACAACGTCGGTGCCACCGTCTGGAGCGCGCCCAGCTTCACCGAGATGAAGCGCGACGGTGCATCGACCGATCGCTGGAACATGCTGCATCCCGAGTCCGAGCCGCGCCAGAGCTTCACGGCCCGCAAACTGGCCGATGCCACGGGCCCGGCGATCGCCGCGACCGACTACGTGCGCGGGCTGCCGGAAATGATCCGGCCCTACGTACCGGTCGCCTATCACACGCTCGGCACCGACGGTTTCGGCCGTTCGGATACGCGTGCGGCGCTGCGTGATTTCTTCGAAGTGGATCGGCGCTGGATCACCGTGGCTGCGCTCAATGCGCTGGCCGAGGAAGGCGCGATCGAGCGCAAGAAGGTGGCCGACGCGATCAAGAAATACGGCATCGATCCGGATAAACCCGATCCGGTTACTCACTGACACCGTTACCGATTACCGTCGCAGCCCTGCACGCGGGCGGCGCGACAAGAGCCAAGGAAACGCTTTATGGCGGCGCAGGAAATCAAGGTCCCGGATATCGGCGATTTCGACGCGGTCGAAGTCATCGAAGTGCTGGTCTCCGAGGGCGACGAAGTCGAGCAGGAACAGCCCCTGATCACGCTGGAGTCCGACAAGGCTACGCTGGAAGTGCCGTCCACCGCGGCCGGCACGATCAGTGGTCTGAAGGTCGCCGAAGGTGATTCGGTCTCCGAGGGCGATGTGATCGCCCTGCTGGAGCAGGCCGAGGCCTCCGGGGACGACGACTCCGAAGAACAGCCCGCGCAAGGCGACGACGCGAGCGACCAGGCCGAACAAACCGGCTCTGACGCAGGCGACGCCGGTGCTGACGGCGGTTCATCCGGATTCGGCGGCGACGACACGGCCGAGCAACCGTCCGGGGGCGGTGGCAGTGTCGAGATCAAGGTGCCGGACATCGGCGATTTCGATGCCGTCGAGGTGATCGAAGTGCTGGTCGCCGAGGGCGACGATGTCGATAACGAACAACCGCTGATCACCCTCGAGTCCGACAAGGCCACGCTGGAAGTACCGTCCACGGCGGCCGGCAAGGTCAGCGGATTGAAGGTCGCCGAAGGCGATACGGTTGCCGAGGGCGACGTGATCGCGGTGCTTGAACAGGCCGGTGATGCTGGAGGTGCCGGCGATGCCGGTACGAAACCCGCGGCCGACGACTCGGGCGCCAATGAGCAGAAGCAGGAACCCGAAGCGCCGAAAGACGCGTCCGGTGACAAGGCCGGGCAGGAAAAGTCCGGCAAGTCGCAAGCGCCGGCCGCTGCGTCCGGGTCTGGCGATGCTGGCGGCACGAGTGCGCTGAAAAACGTCGACGAAGATCGTTTCGGCAAGGCCCACGCCTCGCCCGGCGTGCGTAAATACGCTCGTCTGCTGGGCGCGGATCTCGGCCGTATTCAGGGCAGCGGCCGCAAGGGCCGGATTCTGGAAGAAGACGTACAGGCCTACGTCCGGAAAACCCTGGAGCAGACCCAGAGTGCCGGCGCGGGCGCCGGGTCGGCCCCCGCGGGTGGCGGCGGCGTACCGGCCCAGCCCGATATCGACTTCAGCAAGTTCGGCGAAGTCGAGACGGTGGAGCTGGCGCGTATCCGCAAGCTCTCGGCCAAGGCCGTGCACCGCAACTGGCTGCTGATCCCGCATGTCACCCAGTTCGATCAGGCGGACATCACCGAGATGGAAGCCTTCCGAAAGGCCAACAAGGAGGCCGCCGCCAGCGAAGGCGTCAAACTCACGCCGCTGGCATTCATGCTCAAGGCCAGTGCCGCGGCGCTCAAGGCCTTCCCGGACATGAACAGCTCCTTGACCGCCGATTGCGAGCATCTGGTCCACAAGAAGTACTGTCATATCGCGGTCGCCGTGGATACCCCCGGCGGCCTGATGATGCCGGTGATTCGCGATGTGGATAAAAAGGGCATCTACGACATTGCGCGCGACCTGGACGATGTCAGCGGCCGCGCCCGGGACGGCAAGCTCAAGAGCAACGAAATGCAGGGCGCGAGCTTTTCCATCTCCAGCCTGGGCGGCGTCGGTGGTACGGCGTTCACGCCGATCGTCAATAGTCCGGAAGTGGCGATCCTCGGGGTGTCGAAACACAGCTGGCAGCCCGTCTGGCAGGACGGCGAGTTCGTGCCCCGGCTGATGCTGCCGTTGTCGTTGTCCTACGATCACCGGGTGATCGACGGTGCCAAGGCGGCGCGGATCACTGGCTTTATCAGCCGCGCGCTGGGCGACCTCCGGACCTTGCTGTTATAGAGGCCGCGGCCATGCACCTGTAATACGGCGCCTTGTCTTGCCGGCGGATGACGCGCGCGGGGCGCTTCGCGGCTTCATGGCTCCGTTCGACCCTTTGTAGAAACACGAAACATCGGTTCAATACCGATCAAGGCAGATAAAACCATGGCGCAGGAAATAAAGGTTCCCGATATCGGCGATTTCGACGCGGTCGAAGTCATCGAAGTGCTGGTCGCTGAGGGCGACGAGGTCGAGCAGGAACAGCCGCTGATCACGCTCGAATCGGACAAGGCCACGCTGGAAGTACCCTCGAGTGCCTCGGGCCGGATCACCGGAGTCAAGGTGGCCGAGGGCGACAAGGTTTCGGAAGGCGACGTGATCGCCACGATCGAGGCGGCACAAGCCGCCAGCGATGACAGCGCGTCGGACTCGCAGAAATCGGAAAACCAGCACGACGAAAAAGGCGGCGAAAAACAGCAATCGCCGTCGAAAACGACAGAAAAAGAGACGAAAAGCAGCAAAAATCAGTCTTCGGCCTCGTCGTCAGCCGGCGGCGCCGACCATGATTACGACTGCGACGTGCTGGTGCTGGGCTCCGGGCCGGGCGGCTACACTGCGGCTTTCCGGGCGGCGGATATGGGCTTGAACGTGGTCCTGGTCGAGCGTCACAGTATCCTCGGCGGTGTCTGCCTCAATGTCGGTTGTATCCCGTCCAAGGCGTTGCTGCATTCCGCCAAGGTCATCGACGATGCGGCGTCGATGGCCGAGCATGGCGTCAGCTTCGGCGAACCAAAAATCGACCTGCCCAAACTGCTCGACTTCAAGCAGTCGGTCATCGACAAGCTTACCGGCGGGCTCAAGTCCATGGCCTCCAAGCGCAAGGTCGAGGTGGTCACCGGTACCGGCTCGTTCACCGATGCGCACACGCTCGCCATCGAGGATGATGGCGAGACCAGCACGCTTAGCTTCAACAACTGTATCGTCGCCGTGGGTTCCGAGCCGGTCATGCTGCCCAACTGGCCCGAGGACGACCGCATCTGGGACTCCGAGGCCGCCCTGTCGCCCGACGAGATCCCGAAATCCATGCTCGTTGTCGGTGGCGGCATCATCGGCATGGAGCTGGCCAACGTCTACGCCTCCCACGGCACGAAGGTCGATATCGTCGAAATGACGCCCGGTCTGCTCCCCGGCGCCGACCGCGATCTGGTCAAACCGTTGCAAAAACGCATGAAGGCGCGCTGCGAAAACATTTGGACGAATACCAAGATCACCGGCGTGAAAGCCAACAAGAAAGCGCTCAAGGCCAGCTTCGAAGGCAAGGACGCTCCCGAAACCAAGGACTACGATCGTGTGCTGGTCGCCGTCGGCCGCCGGCCCAACGGCAAGAAGATCGGCGCCGAAAACGCCGGTGTCGAGGTCGACGACCGCGGCTTCATCCCGGTGGACAAGCAATGCCGCACCAGCGTGGAGAACATCTTTGCCATCGGCGACGTATCGGGCGAACCCCAGCTTGCCCACCGCGCTACCCATCAGGGCAAGGTCGCAGCAGAGTGCTGCGCTGGCGAGAAAGCCGCGTTCGATGCCAAGGTCATTCCCTCCGTGGTCTACACCGACCCGGAGGTCGCCTGGACCGGCGTCACCGAAAGCCAGGCCAAGGCCGACGGCCTCGACTACGAAAAAGGCGCCTTCCCCTGGGCCGCCAGCGGCCGCGCGCTGGGCATGGGCACGTCCGAAGGCAACACCAAGATCCTGTTCGACAAGGGCACCGGCCGGGCCATCGGAGCGGGCGCGGTTGGCGTTGGGGCCGGCGAACTCATCGCCGAGTTGGGTCTGGCGATCGAAATGGGCTGCGATGCCCACGACATCGGTTTGACCGTCCACCCGCATCCGTCCCTGTCGGAGACGGTCGGCATGGCCGCCGAAGCCGCTGCCGGGACGTTGACGGATTTGTATATTCCGAAGAAGAAGTAGATTAACCGTAATTTTCTAAGGCTAAAGGCCGGCTTATAGCCGGCCTTTTTATTTATTTCGCATTTACTCGGCCTATTCGATCTTCTATGGTTCAAGTACGTAGCTATCAACGCTGCTGTGAGGGAAAGTATGGTCGAGCTTGCGAATGTTCACCCGGGCGACGTATTGCGTACCGAATTCATCGAACCGCTGGGCTGACCGCCACGGAAGTGGCGGAGGCTACCGCTCTTGCTTGCGACGATCTGACTTCGTTGTTGGAAAGGCAACGAAGGATATACGGTTTTTTATCGCGCAGCGGCTAAGTCTATTTTTCGGGACGACGGTTCAGTTCTGGTTGGGGTTACAGGCGGAGTACGATGCTGAATTTGCACAAAGCAAGACCTTACCGCGAATATGCTGCTATAAAAACTAAAGAGGGGGAGCGCTATGGATCTGATTGATCGCCTGACGGACCTTTCCAGCCGTGTCGAGCGTCAACGCGACAGCGTAGGTACTGAAGAAGCCGCCAAGACCGCTTTCGTCCTGCCCTTTCTACAAGCGCTTGGTTACGACGTCTTCAACCCGAGCGAGGTGGTCCCGGAGTTCACGGCCGACCACGGCGTCAAGAAAGGCGAAAAGGTCGATTACGCCATAAAGCTCGAAGAGCAGATCATGATGCTCATCGAGTGCAAGCCTTTCGGCGCTGAACTTCATGCGAAATACGCCGGTCAGCTCTATCGCTATTTTGGTGTCACGGATGCCCGCTTCGCCATTCTGACGGACGGCGCCCGCTACCTGTTCTACAGCGACCTCGAACGGGCCAATCGGATGGACGAACGGTCTTTCTTTGACTTCGATCTATTGGACTTTAACGAAACCCGGGTTGAAGAACTCAAGCAATTCGCTAAGGCTCATTTCGACCTCGACAACATTCTCAGCACTGCGAGCAATCTGAAGTATCGCCGCGCTCTCAAGGCCGAGATCGCCGCGGAGTTTAAGAACCCCGGCGAAGATTTCGTCAGATTGTTTGCCGGCCGCGTCTATTCAGGCCGCCTCACGTCGAGCGTGAAGGAAGAATTCACGGGTCTTACTCAGGAAGCCTGCCGGGAATATATCCGTGATCGGGTGAACGACCGGCTCAAGACCGCCTTTGAAACCGATGTATCAGTTAGCGCGTCGGCCGATGCCGAAGTAAGCGTCGACACGAACGGCGAACCCACCGAGCCGAAGAGAGACGGCATCGTCACCACGCCGGAAGAATGGCAGGCCTATCGCATCATTCAGGCTATCGCCGCGCAGGCCACCGATCCGGATCGCATCGCCATGCGCGATGCAAAAAGCTACTGCGCCATTCTCTTCGACGACAATAACCGACGGCCGATCTGCCGCCTGCACTTCGGCGTGCAAAAAAACTTCGTCACGATCTTCGTGCCGGATGGCGAACAGCGGGTGGAGTTGGAGAAGATCACTGATATTTATCGCCACGCCAAGGAGATAGGGCGTGCTGTCAAGCAGTACTTAGAGGCAGCATAACTGCACAACGCAAGACCGGCACCTCAATCCTAGTGTGATGGCATCGAGAGGACTGTCACATCGCTCGATGATAAGTATCATGTCGAGGCATCGATTCACGATTCGTTGATCGAATGGTGCTTGGTTCACGCCGACCGATGGCCCGTGGCCCGAGCCATTCGATGCAGCGGCAAGAGGAAACCGTATGTCCGATTACACCGAAGGCCTTGCGAACGCGCGCCAATTCGAACGCGGGATTGTCACGGCCGGCCAGCCCACCGCCGAGCAGATCGAGGCGGCGCAGGCGCAAGGCGTCCAGACCGTCATCAACCTGCGTCCACAAGGCGAAATGCAGGAATTCGACGAGGCCGCGCTCGTCCAGAAAACCGGGATGAATTACGTGCACATCCCGGTCGCCGGCCCGGACGACATCAACGACGCGAACGCCCGCCTGCTCGACGAAGCGTTGGTGCCCGGAGCATTACCGGCATTGGTGCATTGCGGTAGCGCGAATCGTGCCGGCGCGCTGATTGCGTATCGCGCGCGATTTATTCAGCACAAGAGCGACCACGAGTCCATGGGCCTCGGCATCGCAGCCGGTCTCGATCCCGATTCGACGTTGCTCGAAGCGGTCGCACAGAAGATCGGCTGACCTATAGCGCCACGCGTCTGCGGGGGCATTCTGCGTGCGAGTCTACAAGGGCCAGATATGTTGAATTCGGTTTTGATTCCGTGTCTGCGCTGATGACACGCCTAACTTCGCATCGTAGCGCCCGCGCGTAGAAATGTGCTTCTTGCAGCAGTCAGCGTACCGCGCGCAATTTGCCGTAATATGGCGGCCCCGCGATTTACCCGAGTCAGGAGTAACCCCATGGCCCAAGCCAGTGCCCGTCACATTCTTGTCGACGACGAGCAGAAGTGCGTCGAACTCAAGGACCAGATCGAAAACGGCAGCGACTTCGCCGCAGTCGCACGCGAGCATTCCTCGTGCCCGTCCGGTAAACAAGGCGGCGATCTCGGTACGTTTGGCCCCGGCCAGATGGTGCCCGAGTTTGACGAAGTGGTGTTCAGTGCGCCGTTGAACGAGGTGCAGGGTCCGGTGCAGACGCAGTTCGGTTATCACTTGCTGGAAGTGACCGAGCGCGGTTAACGATATCGGGCCGCCTGCTTTGCGGCGGCCCTGATTTATCGGCGGTAACTCGTTTCTGGGTGACCTGAACCGCCTTTGCTGCGAGTGGATTTGGGGTTTCGCGCTGCTGCGCGAGGTACTTCTGTTTGCTTGTCTGTACGGACCGGAGACATAGGTAACAGGTGTGCCAGGACATGGGTTACACCTCGACGCTAGTGTGGCGATGAGGGGCGCGGTGTCGGTGACCATTGCTGCGACGTGGATCCTTCTGAATGGTCGTCGGCACATCGTTCGATTTGTTCAGTAATTAATGAACGATTCAGGTCGGCATCCCTACGGTCGATTTCACGGGCCAGCACCGGCTCGTGAATGCAATGAAATCGAACCGTAACGAAGGAGAGCATCATGGTTACAACAGACAAGGCGCGACGGCCGAAAAGTCGACGCTTGTGGGCGTCGTTCGCCGCATTGACGCTGCTGACGGTATCCGCCGGGGCGCAGGCGGGTATCAATGTTGACGTGCCGCTGGCGGGCGTCAACGTCGATCGCGGCGGCGCGGATATCAGTGCGCCGTTCACGCAGGTACGTGCGGGCCACGACCGTCGCGACCGGCGCGGCTATCGCCACGATAAGCAAAACAAACACGACAAGCGCAAGCACCGTCGCCGGCACGGGAACCGTCACAACAATCGGCGCTATGGCCATCGGGGCAACAGACACCATCGCCAGGAACGCCGCGCCGAACGTCGACACCATAACCGTCGTTTCGAGAGCCGCCGCGGCAGGCATCATCGTGGCCAGCGGCGTCATCATGACAGGCGCCATACCGGCCACCGCGGTCATCGGGGCGACAACCGCTCCATCTTTGCCGGTCTGTTATAGCGCCGGTTGCAAGTCAAGCGTGGCGTCGGATGGTGAGCAATCGTGTATTCACGGTGCTCACTCGTCCGACGTCTTACTGCCCGGCCCGTGTCATGACGGGTCGGGTATCAGACCGTAGTCTTTTGTCGCTCCCCGCTTGCAAGCATCGCGTTCGGGGAGTGTGCCGAACGGCACGCCCCACGCCACCTGCGCGTCGATATACGCATCCGCGGCGCTGAAACGGGCGCCGGCGATATAAGCGTTGCGACTGACTGCTTGTTCCAGCACGTCGATCACCCGGCCGTAACTGCCGTAGCCCGCCATCCGGCTTTGTTGCCCGGCCGAGAACCATCGAGCCCTCGCCTGCGCGCCCTCGATCGCTGCCGGCATCAGGGGCAACTCCCGGCTGCTGCTGCAATCGGGCCGTATCGTTAATTCCGTCAACGCATGATCTCTGCGCCCCCTGAAACGGCCGGCCACCCTATTGGGCCCTGCGGCCGGTGCCATCCTGCGGCGCATCAGCTGCTATTACTGTCGACATTTAATGGCCATCAATGTCGACTAATGGTGCATTTCCAAGCGCGGACGAGCCCGGGAAAGGCGGCGTGTAACGTGTGGATGTTCGGTTTGATCGGATTTGTTGCGCTATTGGTGCCAATAATGTAGCGTCAATGTAAACAATAAAAAAATAAACTGTCGACAATTTAAAGCGACGCTATCAGTTGAGGCTGGCAATAGCGTTGCCGAAAACCGATTGCGATCGGGGGAGAGAGCATGGCCTATTCACGAGGCGCTCACGCTATTCGCGGATGCGTGGTTCATTGTTTGCACGATCCGGGCGAAGGCGATGACGCCAATGCTCTCGAAGTGTACGAAGATGGTCTGTTGGTCATCGAGAACGGGCGTGTGTCCCGGCTCGGCCCGGCTGACGAACTGTTGGCAACGCTGGGCGACGCGGTGACGGTGGATGATCAGCGCGGACGCATGGTCGTGCCGGGCTTTATCGACACGCATATCCACTACGCGCAGACCGACATGATCGCGAGCTACGGTGAGCAGCTGCTTACCTGGTTGGAGCGCTATACCTTTCCGACCGAGGCACGGTTTTCGGACCCGGCGGTGGCCGAGGAGACCGCTGCGTTCTTCACCCGGGAGTTGTTGCGTAACGGCACCACATCGGCGCTCGTTCTGGGCACCGTGCATCCCGAATCGGTCGATGCCGTATTCACTCAGGCCCGCGCATACGGCATGCGCATGGCCGCGGGAAAGGTTCTCATGGACCGCAATGCGCCCGAATATCTGCGCGACACACCGGACACCGGCTACCGGGAGTCAGAGGAGCTGATTGAACGCTGGCACGGGGTGGACCGGCTCAGCTACGCGATCACGCCCCGCTTCGCGCCGTCGTCCAGCGACGCGCAGCTAGCGCGCGCCGGCGAACTGGCCCGGCGCTATCCCGATACTTATATCCATACCCACCTCGCCGAGAATCGAGACGAGGTGGCGTGGGTCGCGGATCTGTTCCCCTGGAGCCGCAGCTACCTCGATGTCTACGATCATTTCGGCCTGCTGCGCGAACGCAGCGTATACGCGCACAGCATCTATCTCGACGACGCCGACCGACGCCGCATGGCCGAGACCGGCGCGGTTGCGGTGTTCTGCCCGACCTCGAATCTGTTTCTGGGTAGTGGCTTGTTCGACTATGAGCAAAAGCGGCGCGATGGTGTGGCGACGGCGCTGGCGACCGATGTCGGGGCAGGCACCAGTTTCAGCATGATCCAAACGGTGGCGGAGGCCTACAAGGTGGCACAGCTCACGGGCACGGCGCTTTCCGCCGGCCGGCTGCTCTATCTGGCGACCCTGGCCGGTGCCCGTGCACTGGATATCGATGACTGTGTCGGCAGTTTCCGTGAGGGGCGCGAGGCCGATTTTGTCGTCCTCGATCCACAGGCGACGCCCCTGATGGCGCGACGGCATGCCCATGCACAAACGGTCGCCGAAAAGCTGTTCGCGCTGTTCATCCTCGGCGATGACCGTTGTGTGCATTCGACCTGGCTGCAGGGCGTGTGCCAGCACCAGCGCGACGAACACGCGAGCGCCCCGCGCGTCGTCGCGTCGTGCTGTTAGCCCGGCAAGGCGTTTGCTGCTAGCCGTTGGAACCGAACACGCCTGTCGTCCCACCCATCCGTGATCAAACTACCGGCCATGCGCTTAGCTGTGATCCGTCGCGGCGCGCCATCGCCGGTTTCGAGGCGCCACCCGATCGAATCGGCACGCGCCCGCCAATAAAAGCAAGGAGGAGAACCCACCATGGCTGAAAGCTCAACCCGGATAAAAGCCGATATACGCGGCGAAAACAATGACGCGATCAAGCGTTTTTTCCAGTTCGAAGAAGAACAGACAACGTATCGACGAGAGATCATCGGCGGCCTGACCACCTTCCTGGCCATGGCCTACATCATGTTCGTCAACCCGACGATTCTCGGTGCGACCGGCATGGATGAGAGCGCATTATTCACGGCCACGGCGTTGTCGGCGATCGTGGGTTGTCTGCTCATGGCATTCGTGGCGCGCTATCCGGTGGCGATTGCGCCCAGCATGGGCCTGAACGCGTTCTTCGCCTATTCGGTCGTCCTTGGTATGGGGGTGCCCTGGGAGACCGCCCTGGTAGGCGTGCTGCTCTCCGGCATCATCTTCGTTTTCATCACCGTGCTCAAGCTGCGCGAGATGATCCTGGATGCGATCCCCAAGGATCTGAAGATGGCGTCGGCGTGCGGTATCGGGTTGTTCATCGCCTTCATCGGCCTCAAGGATTCGGGGGTGGTGGTCGCCAACGACGCCACGCTTGTCACGCTCGGCAACCTGACCACGCCGGGGACAATGCTCACTCTGTTCGGGCTCGTGGCTTCGATCGTGTTCATGCTGCGCCAGATGCCGGGCGCGATCTTTTTCGGCATGATTCTGACCTCGGTGATCGGCATCGTGACCGGCTTCATCCCCACGCCCGACACCATCATCAGTGCCATACCCAGCGTCGAACCGCTGTTCGGTGTCGCCATCACCCATCTGTTTGCCGCGCCGGAAGAGGTATTCACCCTCAATCTTCTGGTTGTCGTCCTGACATTCCTGTTCGTCGAGTTCTTCGATACCGCCGGCACCCTCATGGCCGTGGCCACCAAGGCCGGCCTGATGAAGGACAACAAAATGAAACGGGCGGGTCCGGCCCTGCTGGCGGATTCGTCCTCGGTTGTGGCCGCGTCGGTGATCGGCACCTCGCCGACCACCTCGTTCATCGAATCGACAGCCGGCGTGGCTTCCGGTGCGCGCACCGGCTTCGCGGCGCTCGTGACCGCGATACTGTTCGGCTTCGCCCTGTTCTTTTCGCCGCTACTGCATGTGGTGACCGCCAACGTCACGGCGCCGGCGCTCATTATCGTGGGCGTACTCATGGTCTCGTCGCTCGACGAAATCAACTGGAAGCAGTTCGAGATCGCGGTCCCGGCGTTTCTGATGATGATCACGATGCCGCTGACCTACAGCATCGCCAACGGCATCGCGCTGGGCCTGGTGCTGTACCCGGTCACCATGGTGGTCCAGGGCCGCGCCCGGGAGCTGCATCCTATCCTGTACGCGCTGTTCGTGATCTTTCTGCTGTATTTCGCGTTCCTGACCTGAGGGCGCAGAAACGACCGGCCGGGTGTGCCCGGCCGGTTTTCTAACTCGAGTCGATCGTGCCGAGCAGGCTTTCGCGCCGTGCGGGATCCATGAAGGCGGCCTCGACAGCGTTGCGTGCCAGCTGGCGGAACGTGGCCCGATCCCAGCCGAAGGCGTCGTGACAGGCCACGAAATTGTTCTGCATGCCGCCGCCGAAATACGCCGGGTCATCCGAGTTCAGGGTGATGTTCAGGCCGTTGTCGATGAGTGTTGGCAGCGGGTGATCGCCGAGGCGCTCGACCACCTTCAGGTAGACATTGGATAGCGGGCACACCGTCAGCGGCACTTGTGTTCGCCGTAGGCGTTCGACCAGATCCGGGTCTTCCAGGCACCGTACGCCGTGGTCGATGCGGCAGACATCGAGGGCATCCAGGGCGCCGCTGATGTAGGCGGCCGAGCCCTCCTCGCCGGCATGCGCCACCCGGGCGAGCCCGAGCGCACGGGCGCGCTCGAACACAGCCGTGAACTTCTCGGGCGGGTTGCCCTGTTCCGCGCTGTCCAGGCCGACGGCGGCAATATGGGCATGCCACGGGCGGCTCTGCTCCAGCACCTCGAGGGCCTCGTCGGCGTCACGGTCACGCACAAAGCTCATGATCAGCGCGCTGGAGATATCGTAGGTCTGGCGTGCCTGCTGCATGGCGCGGGTCAGGCCCTCGAAGGGTATCGACAACGCCACGCCTCGGACCAGGTGGGCCTGGGGGTCGAAGGACAGCTCGGCATGCACGACGCCGTCCGCGTGCGCACGTTGGAAATAGGCCATGGCGAGGTCGAAGAAATCGGCCTCGGTGTGCAGCACGTTCATACCCTGGTAGTACAGGTCGAGAAATGACTGCAGGTCGCTGAAATCGTAGGCCGCGCGTACGGCCTCGACGTCGGCATAGGGGAGTTGTGCCTGATTGCGCTCGGCCAGCTCGAACATCTGTTCGGGTTCCAGCGTCCCTTCGATATGCAGATGTAGCTCGGCTTTCGGCAGGCGTTTGAGCCAGGTGTTCATGCCATAAACTCCAATGGGCTGGGTTCGTGGATACGGGCAGGCGACGACAGCGAGCGCGCAGCCCGGGGCACTCCCGAAGGCACGCTTCCTGAGGCGCAGCGGCGCAGACGTCTAGTTTCCGAGAATATGCGCCAGGTCGTATTGCTCGTCGCGGTTGGCGTAGCTCAAGCGGTGCTCCAGGTATTCGAGGTGCTCGTTGGCGAGCCGGGCGGCGCGCTCGCCATCGCCGTCGAATACGGCATCGGCGATACCGCGATGATCTTCGGACCGGTAGCAGGCGGCCATGCCCGGCACCTTGTAGAGCGCCACGGTGATCGATGTCCGCAGGATGAGCTCATGCAGTATGCGGGCGAGCACCTGGTTGGGGCAGGCATCGGCCAGGCGTTCGTGAAAATGCAGGGATAGATGGATGCGGTCGTCATGATGGCCTTCGCCGTGGGCCTGGTGTTCGGCCGCTACCAGGCTCTCGACCTCGGCCCGGGCGCTGTCACTCAAATGGCCCGCTGTTTCGCGCATCACCTGTGCTTCGACATGCCGGCGCGCTGCAAACAGTTGCGCTGTTTCCTCCGGCGTCGGGTGGGCCACGATCGCGCTCTTGTTGCGCCGCATGACGACGATGTAATCACGGGTCAGGCGCACCAACGCCCGTCGCACCACGGAACGATTGACGTTGAAGATCTGGCTCAGAGAGAGCTCCGGCAGGCGCGTGCCCGAGGTCAATTGCTGGGTCAGCACCGCGTGCCGGATCGAATCGTAGATCTGATCCTCCGTATCCGCGGTACGTGCCGTCTTGTTCGCGTTGCCTGTCGCTGTCGCCATGTCGTTGTCGGGTCGGGAAATAATGACGGATATCGACGATTACTCTAATCGCTGCCGCTGGCGGCGTCACTTCGGACGCCGATGGCGATCCGCCAAAGTGTTGACAATATATTACAATAATTGATAACAATTACAAAACGCAGTAATGGTTGGAGCCGTGGCTTTCGGCTTTTCCCGGCGTTGTGCACATGATTCGATACGTGGAATGACGCCTTTATCGGCTGATATTCAACGATCGAACGGGTGATTTGCACGTAAACTGACTAATAAAACTGTCGACAATTTATGCATACTCGGCAGTCGGAGGAGACGATATGGGGCAGGTGGTGAGATTTCTTCTGGGCGACGAAAGCCGCGAGCTGCGCGACGTCGATCCGACACAGACCGTTTTGCAGTGGCTGCGTAATGACGCGCGACTGCGTGGCAGCAAGGAGGGCTGCGCCGAGGGTGACTGCGGCGCGTGCACGGTAGTGGTCGGCCGCGCCGATCGAGATGGCCGCATGAATTATCGCGCGGTCAATTCCTGCATATTGTTCATGCCCGTGCTGGATGGTTGCCAGTTGCTGACCGTCGAGCATCTGCAGGCAGCCGACGGCACACTGCACCCGGCCCAGCAGGCCATGGTGCACAGTCATGGTTCCCAGTGTGGTTTCTGCACGCCGGGCTTCGTGATGTCATTGTTTGCGCTGTACCTGACCGAGGGTCGCCCCACGCGACAGCGCATCAACGACGTACTTGCCGGCAATCTGTGCCGCTGTACCGGCTATCGGCCGATCGTCGAAGCGGCGGTCGCCATGTACGACTACGACTGGCAGGATCCGACGCTGGCCCGGGCGGGCGAAACCGCCCAGCGCCTGCAGACCATGCGGCGTAGCGAGACGCTGGAGCTGGCGTATGGCGAGCGGCGCTATTTCGCCCCCGTTACCGCCGACGGGCTCGCGGCGGTGCTCGCCGATTACCCGGATACGACGCTTCTGGCGGGTGGTACCGACGTCGGGTTGTGGGTCACCAAACGTCACATGGAACTGGACAACGTGGTCTATGTGGGTGATGTCGTGGAATTGCACGGGATCGAGCAACACCATGACGAGGTCAGCATCGGCGCCGCGGTCACCCACACCGATGCCATGGCGGTGCTCGGTGATCATTTCCCCGATTTCGGCGAATTGCTGCGGCGGTTCGGTTCCACGCTGGTGCGCAACTCGAGCACCGTCGGCGGCAATATCGCCAACGGGTCGCCGATCGGCGATTCCATGCCGGTGCTCATCGCCCTCGGCGCACGCCTGATTCTGCGTGGCCCGGACGGCGTGCGGGAGATGCCGCTCGAGGATTACTACATCGATTACGGCAAGCAGGATCGGCGTGCCGGCGAATTCGTCGAGCGTATCCGCGTGCCGACCCTGGCGGTCGACGAGCACTTTCGCTGCTACAAGATCTCCAAGCGCTTCGATCAGGACATCTCGGCGGTCTGTGCGGCCTTCAAGGTACGCTTGGAAGACGGCAGTGTCGCCGATGCGCGCACCGGTTTCGGCGGCATAGCGGCGACCCCCAGGCGGGCGATGCAGACCGAAGACGTGCTTCGCGGCCAACCCTGGAGCGAAGCCACCATCGAACGGGCGGAAGCCACCCTGGCCGCGGAATTCAGCCCGCTCACCGATATGCGCGCGAGCGAAGAATATCGGCGGCTGGTGACCGGCCGTCTGTTGCGCAAATTCTATATCGAGACATCGCAGCCCGAGTCGAAAACCCGGGTACTCGCGGAGGAGGCCGAGGCATGAATGAACCGACCCCCAAATCCAATCCCAGCGTCCGGGTCGCCAAGCCCCACGACAGTGCCCGCAAGCATGTCGCCGGACAAGCCCGCTACGGCGACGATATACCCGAGCCGCGCGGCCTGCTGCATGTGTATGCGCGGCCCGCGGCGCGCGCCCACGCCCGCATCACCGCGATGGATATGGATGCCACGCGCGCTGCGCCCAACGTTGCCGCCGTGGTATCGGCCGCCGACCTGGGCCAGACCACCAACGATATCGGCCCGGTCTTTCCCGGCGATCAGGTCTTCGCCGACGGTGAGGTATTGTTCCACGGCCAGGCGTTGTTCGCGGTCGCCGCCGACAGCATCGAGGACGCCCGCCGCGCCGCCATGCAGGCGGATATCGGCTATGAGGATCTGCCGGCGATTCTGTCGATCGAGGATGCGATCGAACACAACACCGAGGTCGTGCCCAAGAAATGCTGGCAGCGGGGCGACTCTGCCGCCGCGCTCAGCGCGGCCCGCCATCGCCTGAGCGGGCGAACCTACATGGGCGGCCAGGAGCATTTCTACCTCGAGGGCCAGGTGGCCATGGCCATCCCGCAGGAGGATGGCGACATGCTGGTGCACAGTTCCACCCAGCATCCCTCGGAAGTCCAGCATCTGGTGGCCAAGGTGCTGGGCCTGTCCGATCACGCGGTGACGGTCGAGAATCGCCGCATGGGCGGTGGCTTCGGCGGCAAGGAAACCCAGGGCGCGCAGTTCGCCGTAATCGCCGCATTGATGGCGCAACGCACCGGCCGCGCGGTCAAGTACCGTCTCGACCGCGACGACGACATGACCATGACCGGCAAACGCCATCCGTTCATGGTCGACTACGACGTCGGTTTCGACGACGACGGCCGCATCACCGGCATCGACATCATGCAGGCGGTGGATTGTGGCTATGCCCCCGATCTGTCGCATTCGATTGCCGATCGCGGCATGTATCACGCCGATAACGCCTATTACCTGGACAACGTCACCATCACCTCGCGGCGCTGTCGGACCCACAAGGTCTCCAATACCGCGTTCCGCGGTTTCGGCGGCCCGCAGGGCATGGTCGGCATGGAGCACATCATCGAGGAAATCGCGCGCCATCGGGGCCGCGATCCGCTGGATATCCGCAAGATCAACCTCTACGGGGTCGAGGATCGCAACGTCACGCCCTACGGGATGACGGTCGAGGACAACATCCTCCACGAACTGCTGCCCGAGATCGAAGCGAGTTCCGACTATGCCCGGCGGCGTGAGGAAATCCGGGCCTACAACGCTGATAGCCCGTGGCTGAAGAAAGGCATCGCCCTGACCCCGGTCAAGTTCGGTATTTCGTTCACCGCCAAGCATCTCAACCAGGCGGGTGCGCTGGTGCTGGTCTATCAGGACGGCAGCGTGCAGCTCAATCACGGCGGCACGGAGATGGGCCAGGGCCTGCACATCAAGGTCGCCCAGGTGGTCGCCGAGGTCTTCGGTATCGATCTGGATCGGGTGCGCATCACCGCGACCAACACCGGCAAGGTGCCCAACACGTCCGCGACCGCGGCGTCCGCCGGGGCCGATCTCAACGGGGCGGCGGCCTATAACGCGGCCCACAAGATCGTCGACCGCATACTGCCGCTGATCCGCGATCATTTCGATGTCGCTTCGCAGGACAAGATCGAATTCCGCGATAACGCCGTATTCGCCGGCGACCAGCGCCTGGCGGGGTTCGCCGAGGTGGTGAAGCTGGCCTACATGAACCGGATCCAGCTGTCGGCCGCCGGCTTCTATGCCACGCCCAAGCTGGTGGTCAACGCGGATGGCACCGGCCGGCCGTTCTACTACTTCGCTTACGGGGCGGCCTGCAGCGAAGTCCTTGTCGACACCCTCACCGGCGAATACCGCATGACGCGCGTGGATATCCTCCACGACGTCGGCCGTTCGCTGAATCCGGCTATCGATATGGGCCAGATCGAGGGCGGTTTCATTCAGGGCGTCGGCTGGCTGACCACCGAAGAGCTGTGGTGGGACGATGCCGGGCGGATTCAGACGCACGCGCCGTCGACCTACAAGATTCCGGTGTGCAGCGATGTGCCGGAGCAGTTCTACGCGACCATCTACGAACGCGGCGATAATGTCGAGGAGGCGATCTATCGTTCCAAGGCCGTGGGTGAGCCGCCGTTGATGCTGGGCCTGTCGGTGCTGCACGCCATCAAGGATGCGTTGGCCGCCGTCAACGGTTATCGGTTCGCGCCGCCGCTGCAGGCGCCGGCCACTCCGGAAGCGGTATTGCTGGCCGTCGAGCAGATGCGTGCGCCAGCACCCCGACCGAATACCGCAAAGATCCCGGAAGAGGCCGAATGAGCCGTGCCGCGTCGGAGTAAGGCCTTGTTTACGCGTCCGGACAGCGTCTGATGACCCGCCTGGGTTTCTGGCGTGTGGTCGCCGACCGCCTGGCGGCCGACGAACCGGTATTCGTGGCCCTCGTGGTCGCCAATACCCGGGGTTCGCCCGGCACCCTGGGCGCGCGTCTGCTGTGCGATCGGCATGGCGCGGTCGAGGGTACGATCGGCGGGGGCATCATGGAGGCTAACCTGCTGGCGGCCGCCACCGATGCCCTGGAGCAGAAGTCGTATCGCCCGCGAATCCAGCGGCTTGTGCATCGCAAGAATGGCGAGTCGCAGGCCTCCGGGCTGATCTGCGCCGGCGAACAGACCAACCTCACGGCGGTCTTGCGCGGCCCGGCGCAGGCCGCGGCGATTGCACGATTCGTCGACGCCCTTGCGCATCAGGACGAGCGGTCGGCGACCCTGTCTATCGATCCCGATGGCCTGGATGTCACCGACACCGGGCCGGATCCCGCGCTGCCGCCGTTGCGTCTGCAACACGACGGCGGTGACTGGTGCTATGCGGAGGAAAACGTCAGCCGGCGCCGGCTCGCGATCGTCGGCGGCGGCCACTGCGGTCAGGCGCTGGCCCGGCTGGGCCTGACGGTGGGTTACCGGATCGATGTATTCGATACCCGCGCCGGTCTGCTGGATGCAAACGACTGGCCTGACGAAGTACGCCGGCATGCACTGGCCGATTACGCCGAACTCGCGGTACGGCTCGAGCGCCCGGAGTTGACGCGCGTCGTGGTCATGACCACGGCAGTCACCCAGGATATCGAAGCGCTGGCGGCGATCGCGTCGAAGGACTGTCGTTGGCTTGGCGTCATGGGCAGCCGCAGCAAGATCCGCGTGATCCGCACGGCCCTGCGCGAGCGCGATATCGATAAGACAGCGATCGACGCGGTCCATGGCCCGATCGGGTTCGACATGAAGAGCGATACGCCGCCGGAGATCGCGGTCAGCATCATGGGACAGCTGCTCGCTCACGAACAGAATCCGGCTTCGCAACAGCGGGTCGGCTCGTCGTCTGTCCCGGATCCGACATGAGCTCCGGGTGAAGTCGTCCCGGACCCGGACGTCCGGTACACGTGCCGAGCGTGGTGCGCGCATGCGGACGCAAACGCCGGTCAGTCACGGCTCGGTGGCGGCCGGCAACGCGCAGCCAGAGACGAAAGGCCGGATCCTGTTACTGATCAGTCTGGTGTTGATTGCTCTGAACCTGAGGCCGGCGCTGGCCTCGATATCGCCGGTGCTGGATATCATTCGCGGTGATCTGGGCTTGAACGGCATGACCGCCGGTCTGCTCACCGCGATTCCCAGTGTGTGCATGAGTCTGTTTGCGTTCGCTTCTGCGGTCACGATTCGCCGCGTCGGGCTGGAACGTGCGGTGCAGTGGTCGGTAGGGCTGATCGGCATCGCCACACTGTCGCGTCTGGCCGGCAACCAGCTGCTGATTCTGTATGCCAGTACGGTAGCAGTCGGTGCCGGCATCGCCATCGGCCAGGCCATGCTGCCCTCCGTGGTGAGTCGCTATTTCCCGCACAAGACCGCCCTGGTGACCGGCCTGTATACCGCTGCTTTCAACGCCGGTGCCGTGCTGGCGGCCGGGGCCACCGTGCCCCTGCGGACTCTGACCGGCTCCTGGACGATCGCGCTGGCGGTCTGGGCAGCGCTGGCCGTGCCGGCGATGCTGGCGTGGGGAACGGCCACCCGCGGCAAACGTCAACGGCCACGCAAAGCCTCGTTTGATGCCGAGGACCTGATCGGGACATCGCCGTGGTTGCGCGGGCGCGCCTGGTTTCTGGGTCTGTTCCTGGGCGGTTCCTCCTGTCTTTATCTATCCACGCTGACATGGCTGGCGCCGCGCTATCAGGCGGCCGGGCTGAGCGCCGACCACAGCGGCTTTCTGTTCGCTTTCTTTACCGCGGTACAGGTCGCCGGCGCCCTGATCGCGCCGGCGCTGGCGCAACAGACACGCGATCGCCGGCCCTGGCTCGGACTCATGCTGCTGCTGACCGTCGGCGGTATGCTGGCGATCGCCATCAGCCCGCTGCAGGCACCGTATGTCCAGGTCACGCTGATCGGCCTGGGGATAGGCGGTTTGTTTCCGCTCGCGCTGACCCTGCCGCTGGACTATGCGCCCACGTCGGGCGAGGTACGGCGATTGGTCGCCATGACGCTCGGGATCGGTTATCTGCTGGGCGCCCTCGGCCCGCTGGGTCTGGGCGCACTGACCGATCTGGTCGGCGGCTACAGACTGCCGTTCGTGGCCCTGGCCGGCGTGGCGCTGATCATGCTGATCAGCGCCATCGTTGGCTTCAGGCCCATCCGCCAGCGCTGACGAGGCCGTAAGGACTGGTGGAGTAGTCGCGATGGTCGCTCATGCCCGGCTACACGCGTAGCGCTTTAACCCATCATGACTGGGTTATAGTCGGCGCGGTCACTGCGGCGCCACCCAGCCCTCGCGGACCCGGCCTTCGCGGATACGCTGAGGATGGTTGCCGACATCCAGCCGGACGACCTCCTCCCCGGTCTCGTACGAGATGACCGACATCTGATCAGTCTCGCTCCAGGAGATATAGCAGTGCTCGCCGTCGGCATCCGAAGTGGCCCAGTACGGCTTTTTGCCCAGTCCCTTGAGCAGCTTGAACTCGAATGTCTCGCGCGAGACCAGCGCGGCGTAGTCGCTCATCGTGCCCGCCACGCAAAGGGTTTCGCCGTCGCCGCTCATGGCGATGCCGTGGTGGGCGGAGTCGTTGACGTATTGCACCAGCGGTATATCCGGCACCAGATTCGGCAACTGTGCGACCCGTGTGACGCGGTCGGCTTCCATATCGTATTCCACGAAGCCGTGGTGGAAGGAAAGCTGGAAATAGAACATCTTTTCGTCCGGCGTATGTGCCATCGGCCGGACGGCCGGGCTCAAGTCCGGATAGCCGGCCTCGGCCAGCTTCTCGCCGAAGTCGAACTGCTCGAGAACCTCCAGGCTATCCGCATCCACGACCTGGAATACGCGTTCACCCTTGAGCCGGGTTCCGAGTCCGCGATCCAGCGGTGTGTACACATAGCCGATGCTGGCGTGGTAAATCTTGTCGCCGTCCGCGGAGTAGACGTTTTCATGCGGTGAGTCGCCACTCGGGAACTTGCCGCGTTCCTCGCCCGTTTCGATATCCAGAATATGCACTACGTTGCCGGTCGAGGCCGATACCGCGACCTCCGTACCGTCCGGCGATATCGCCATGTGATCGGAGCGGTTGCCATCGACCTCGAATCGCCAGGCGACTTCGCCGCTCTCCATGTCGAGCGCGACCACATCCGCAAAGCTCGGGCGGGAGACCACCAGCAGCCGCCCGTCCGGCGAGCTGTACATGTCGTCGACGAGTTGGTCGTGGCCTTCGCCGATCAGGTAGCGAACGGCCTGGAAAAACAGGAAATCGATCGGGTTCCGTCGGATTTCCTTGAGTCGTTCCCGTTTGTCCGGCACGCCGTTGATCACGCCGAGCCGATCAAAGCTCTCGGCATCAATGACGTTGATGGTGCCATCCCAGTTATTGCCCACGAAAATGACATCGCGGGTGGCCGGGTCATCGGCCTGTGGCGTGGTTGCCGCCAACGCCCATGCTGGTGCCAGCGCCAATGTGAGAACGATCAGCCCTGTCCAGACGGACAATCGTGTGCCGGGTATTCTGGTCATGTTTTCCCCCGTGACTTGTTATTGTTCTGGGCCGGCGTGTCAGCCGGCATGGCGACAATCGACGATCACATCGTCGTGTCGCGCACATACTTGTCGAATTAATATCACAAGGCGGGCCGCCCGTCTATTAAACCTGCAAGCGCCAACGATCACCGCTGTCGCCGACTGGGTTCTGGTACAGCCGGTTTTCGGGCGCGGCCATATTTCCGTCTGGAAAACGTCAGAACCCGCGCTTGCTCGGGCTGGGCGAACCCTTCCAGGCGTCGACCCGCCGCCGCGTATGGATGCGTTGGGCGTGGTGACGGATAACTCCCGCCATCGACTACTTGCTGAAAATCCAACGCTGTTTGGTTGGCTGAAGGCGATAGGGCTCCCAACAGTACCGATCATTCGGTGGGCGCCGTTTTTCGATGCATTAAACGACAACCTGTTCAAGAGCACGCTGGTGCTGATGTGTCCGTCAAAACCATCATTCAGCGTGAGGCATGATTTGCGCGGGGCAGTGAGAGACGCGCGACCAGCCCGCCGCCATCTTGTGCAGTGAAATCGAGCGTTCCGGCGAAACGCTCGGTAATGCTGGCGGTGATCGCCAGTCCCAGCCCGCTGCCTTGCCCGCGGCGCTGGCTACGGGCGTGCCGCCAGAAGCGTTGGGTAAGACGCCGCGTGCTCTGCCCGGCCGGCCAGTCGCCGCGGTCGCTGACCGTGAATATGGCCTCACGGCCCCCGGCCTCTACCTCGAGCGTTATCGGTTCTTCGCCGGGCGTATGTTGCAGGGCGTTTTCAAGCAGGTTGCGGAGTGCTGCAGCCGCCAGCTCCCGCGGCACATCTACCGCCACGGAATCGCTGCCATGGTCGACTGTCACTCGCTTACGATCGATCAGGTCCGCAAGTGCGGTATCCACAATTGACGTGGTGCCAGTCGGCGTTGTGCCAGGATCAGCCTGAGTGGCCTCGACCCGCGCAAGCGTAAGTAACTGTTCCAGAGTGCGTTGCAAGCGCGCAATTCCCTCCGCGGCATGCGTCATCGCTTCATGCGCCTGATCGGCTGGCACCCGCGATGCCAGCTGGACGTGCGTCTTGATCGCCGTCAGCGGTGTGCGCAGCTCATGTGCGGCGTCATTGGTGAAGCGCTGTTCGCGGGCCAGTGCGTCACCCGTGAGAACGAGCAGTCGGTTGAGGGTGCTGATCGCCGGTAACAGCTCCGCCGGAGCGTCGGTGATCTCGATGGGCGTGAGCGTTTTGGGATCGCGCCGCGACAGCTCATCGCGCAGGCGTTCGAGCGGCCTCAGTCCCCGTGAAATGCCCCACCAGAGCATGACGAGGCTGCCCAGAAGCGCAACCACGAAGGGCACCACGGCCACCACAACCACGTTTCGTTGCAGGGCCGCGCGCTCGGCCAGTCGGTCTGCCGTGGTTATATGCAAGCCATTCTGTACATAGGTGAACAGGCGCCAGCGCTGGCCGTCGATGACGCGATCAGTGAAGCCCGGTGCGGGTGCATCAAGCTTGCCGGCGAAATCACCGTGCGTACGCAAGAGAACCTGTCCGCGCGGCGAGCTGATTTGGCAGGCCACGCCCGTAATCTGCGGGATGGACAGCATGGGCTGTCCCGCTTGAGTCCATGCGCCTTCCGGTAATTGCGCGACCAGTCCGGATACCATGCGCGCGGAAGCGGCCAGGCGCTGATCGAGCGTTTGACGCATCTGGTCCCGCAGATCGCTGTATAGCCACGCCGCGGCGAGCGCCCACAGCACGCAAAACGACAAGCCGAGAGTCAGCAGCAAACGTCGGCGCAAGCTCATGCCGGGCCACCGCCGTTATCGATATCGCCCGGATCGCCCAGCCGGTAGCCCAGTCCACGCACGGTACGGATCAGCCCGCCACCGAGCTTGCGGCGCAGATGATAGATATGCACGTTGACGGCATTGCTTTCCACCTCGGCATCCAGGCCGTAGAGACTGTCCTTGAACTGTTCGATATCGACAATGCCGCCCCGCGCATTCAGCAGTTTCTGCAGCAGGTCGAACTCACGCCGTGTGAGCTCAACCTCACGTTCATCGCGCCAGACTTGTCGGCTCCCCAAGTCGATGCGCACGGGGCCATGTTCGATAAGCGGCCGTGCCCGCCCGGCTGCGCGTCGCAGCAGCGCCTGCACCCGTGCTGTCAACTCATCGAGATCGAACGGTTTGAGCAGATAGTCGTCAGCGCCGGTCCGCAGACCCGCGATCCGGTCGGCGATCGCATCGCGGGCGGTCAGGACCAGCACGGGTACGGTCAGGCCCTGTGCGCGCCAGTCGCGCAGCAACGTCAGTCCGTCGGCGTCGGGCAGGCCCAGGTCGAGCACGACGATATCGCTGTCCAGATTGGCCAGCGCCAGCCGTCCATCGGCCGCGGTTGCGAACCAGTCGACCGTGAAACCGGCGACCTGAAGCCCGGTGCGGATACCCGATCCCACCAGTTCGTCGTCTTCGATCAGCAGTACGTGCATAGCGTATTCGCAATGAACCCAACGACATTGTGCCGGCTGCGATTAAGTGGGGATGAGCGGGCCGCAACAGCGTGCGGTTAATTTTGACTTAATGGGCGCCGGTAACGATTGCGCCACGTACCTCGATCACCTCGGTCAAGATGTCACGCACAATCATTTCGCTTGCCGCCGGACTCGCCGGTCTGTTGCTGATCCTGTCGATGCCTTCCCAGGCCCAGCTGGGCGACAATGACTTTCTGAAAGCCGAGCAGGCCTTTTCCCATGAGGTAACCGCCAACGGCGACGATACGCTGACGATCACCTGGGACATCGCTCCGGGTTACTATCTGTATCGCCACCAGTTCAAGTTCGAGAGCGATAACCAAGCGGTCGCCGACGTCCGGATACCCGACGGCAATCCGATCGAAGACGAATTCTTCGGCGCGTCCGAGGTATATTACGATCAGGTGGCCGTCACCGTCGACCCGGGCCGGGCACGCACGCTGAGTATTGCCTGGCAGGGCTGCGCTGAGGCCGGGCTGTGCTATCCACCGCAACGCGCGACCCTGGATCCCGCCGACTATCTGGACGGTGACAGCGAAAGCAATGCCGAGACTGCCGCGGCGTCTGCCGGCGATGGTGCCGTTAGCGGGGCGATGCTGGCCGAGGATCAGTCACTGGCCGCAAGTCTCGCCGATGGCAATACCGTCGGGGTTCTCGCAATCTTTTTCGGCCTCGGTCTGCTGCTCGTGTTCACGCCCTGCGTATTGCCGATGGTGCCGATCCTGACCAGTCTGATTGTGGGCAGCGGCGCCCGTGGCGGACGCGGGTTTGTGCTTTCGGTGGCGTACGTATTGCCCATGGCGGTCACCTACGCCCTACTGGGCATGGCCGCGGCGCTAGCCGGCGCCAATCTGCAGGCGATCATGCAGACGCCGTGGGTGCTGGGCGCGTTCGCGCTGGTCTTCGTCGCCCTCGCGCTGTCCATGTTCGGTGTGTACGAGCTTCAGTTGCCGGCTGGCCTGCGCGACCGGCTCAACAGCGCCAGCAATCGCCAGCACGGCGGCAGTCTTGGCGGCGCGGCGATCATGGGCGTGTTGTCGGCCCTGCTGGTCGGCCCGTGCATGACTGCGCCGCTGGCCGGAGCCCTGCTGTATATCGCCGACAGCGGTGACGCGGTACTCGGGGGCAGCGCGCTGTTTACGCTCGGGCTGGGCATGGGCGCCCCGCTGGTACTTGCGGGCAGCGTCGGCGCTCATCTGTTGCCCAAGCCTGGCACCTGGATGACCGGCGTCAAAGTCATTTTCGGTTTTGTACTGCTGGGAACCGCGATCTGGTTCGTCGAGCGCGTGGTGCCCGATAATGTCACGCTCGGACTCTGGGGCGCCTGGTTGGTTGCGATCGGGATCACGCTCTACCAATTGGCAGTGCGTTCGGCGGCGCCCATCGCCCCAACGCGCATGATCTCGCGTATCGCCGGTCTGCTGATCGGCCTCTGGGGTGGACTGATGGTCGTCGGCGCAGCCGGTGGTGCCGACAGCCTGCGCCAGCCGCTGGCGTTCGCATCGGCCGTTACCACGGGCGCAGACGCGACCCCGGCGGCCGCCGAACAAGGCGATTTCATGGATCGTTTCGACGGTGTGGCCGATCTCGACGATCTCAACGAGACAATCGATCGAGCATCCGCAAACGGCCAATGGACGCTGGTGGATTTCTATGCGGACTGGTGTAT
>Ga0206123_10000882_pt1 | contig 29087 bp, 21 predicted proteins | sample Helgoland_Spring_2_FD_160086 | JGI IMG/M metagenome (GOLD analysis project Ga0206123, IMG submission 160086) | Pelagic subsurface seawater microbial communities from Kabeltonne, Helgoland, North Sea - Helgoland_Spring_Bloom_20160316_1 | ecosystem: Environmental > Aquatic > Marine > Epipelagic ...
GTGGAGCCCGTCAACCCTGCTGCAGTTTCGAAGCAGGAAGTGTTGCAGCACTCACTTCCCGAACTAACCTGGCTGTCTGGTACTTTTACCATACACAGGCTGGCGCCCGAAGTGCCAGTCCCTCTGGAGTTACTAACCGGTGAATTTTTCTCGGTAACCAAAACCGCCGATGAGCTATCCATCGTCTGTGAACAATCAATCTCAATGGGAGCGCCAGCCCACTCGGAGGGCTGGCGTTGCCTCAAGGTGATAGGACCGCTTGATTTTAGCCTGACAGGTATTCTCGCCAAATTAAGCAAAGTGTTGGCGGATGCAGAAATCAGTATCTTTGCCTTATCGACATTCGATACCGACTACATTTTAGTCAAAACCGAGAGCGCAGATCACGCTGACATGGAATTGGTAAAGGCAGGTTACGCAATTATTGCCTAGTGGTTTATTTAACGGCAAAGGGACATGGGAGAGGTGGTATTAAATGGAGCTTATTGAGTGGCAGGATTTTCAGAAAGTTGAAATCAGGGTTGGAACCATTCTGGAAGTTGAGGATTTTCCCGAGGCAAGAAATCCGGCGTTCAAGTTAAGGGTCGATTTTGGCCCTGAGATTGGCGTTAAAAAGTCGAGCGCCCAGATTACGGACCTCTATTGCAAGCAAGACCTGATTGGCAAGCAGGTGATGGCGGTTGTCAATTTTCCTGCCAAACAGATAGGTCCGATGATGTCAGAATGTCTGGTGACCGGTTTCCACAATGCTGAGGGTGCCGTTGTCCTGGTGAGCCCTGATCAGCCAGTGCCGAATGGGATGAAGCTGCTGTAGTTACTTGATCCGTGGTTTGATCAGTGACGGGATTGATTCACGATCAGCAACCTCAAAAAATTGGCCGTTGGATCTTTCAGTCCTTTAGGCTAACTGCTGCTTGGTTTACTATAGCAAGCGTGTGATTCCATAGATTCCGTGCCTGTCTCCGCATTTATCCTGACTTACTTGTCCGGATCACGAATCGACAGCCGCAACAACCGTCAACCACAGCAGCCAGAAAAGTAGAGCAACAATGCCACCAGAATTCATTCACCTCCGTTTGCACACTGAGTATTCGCTCAGCGATAGCACGGTCAGGGTGAAGCCGTTGATGGCAGCCCTGGTCGAGCAAGGTGTGCCAGCCGTCGCCGTGACAGATATCAACAATTTGTTCGCGCTGGTCAAGTTTTATAAAGCCGCAACCGCCGTGGGTATCAAGCCAATTATTGGCACGGACGTCTGGATTGAGGCAGATAATATTCAGGATGATCCCACGCCGCTTGTGTTGCTGGCTCGGGATGAAAAAGGTTATCGCAATATCTCGGAGCTGCTCTCCCGCGCCTATCTCGAGGGTCAACACCTGGGCAAGGCGCTGCTAAAGAAATCCTGGCTGGCAGAGCAAAGTGACGGCTTGATTGCGTTGTCCGCAGGGAAAGCCGGGGATGTGGGTAAAGCGATCATTGCAAATAAGCGCGATGAAGCTGTGCACAGGGTGAAAGGGTGGATGGAAATCTTCCCCGATGCATTTTACCTCGAGTTACAGCGGACCGGCCGGGCGGACGAAGAGACCTATATTCACGAGGCGGTAGAGATTGCCGCAGAACTTGGATGTCCGGTGGTTGCAACCAATGATGTGAGATTCCTCAGCGGTGATGAATACGAGGCCCATGAAGTCAGGGTTTGTATTTATGACGGCAGGACGCTGGATGATCCAAGAAGGGAGCACAGGTTCAGTCAAGACCAGTATCTGCGCACACCCGCCGAGATGTGTGAGCTGTTTTCAGATATCCCTGAAGCCATCGAGAACACGGTAGAGATAGCCCGCAGATGCTCCGTTGAGGTTGATCTTGGAAACTATTACCTGCCGGAGTTTCCAATTCCAGACGGCTATACAACCGAGCAATTTTTCTGTGAAGTCTCAGAAAAAGGGCTTAATGATCGGCTTGAAAAGATTTTTGATACCAGCGCACCTGAATTTGAAGAGCAGCGCAAACCCTACGATGAACGACTGGCCTTTGAGCTTAATGTTATCAACAACATGGGTTTTCCTGGTTACTTCCTGATCGTGATGGAATTCATCCAATGGTCCAAGGAAAATGATATTCCAGTGGGGCCGGGGCGAGGTTCGGGTGCCGGCTCTCTTGTCGCCTATGCGCTGCTTATTACCGATGTTGACCCGCTGGAATATGATTTGTTATTCGAGCGATTTCTCAACCCTGAACGTGTTTCTTTACCGGATTTTGACATTGATTTTTGTATGGATGGTCGAGACAAGGTCATCCAGCATGTTGCCGATCAATACGGCCGTAATGCGGTGTCACAGATTATTACCTTTGGCACCATGGCTGCCAAGGCGGTAGTGCGCGATGTTGCCCGGGTTCAGGGGAAGCCTTATGGATTAGCTGATAAATTATCCAAGTTGATTCCGTTTGATCCCGGCATGACCCTGGAAAAAGCCCAGGAAGATGAACCACTGCTGCGTGAATTCCTGCACGAGAGTGAAGAAGCCCAGGAAATTATGGAGATGGCCCTCAAACTTGAAGGGCTTACCCGTAACGTGGGTAAACATGCCGGTGGTGTGGTGATAGCGCCGACCAAAATCAGTGATTTTTCCCCGATCTATTGTGATGAGACCGGCGGCAATTTCATGACCCAGTTTGACAAGGATGATGTCGAGCAGGCCGGTCTGGTGAAATTTGACTTCCTGGGTCTGCGTACCCTCACGATCATTGATAATGCCCTCAAAAGCATCAATCGAAAACGCGCCAGCGAAGATAAACCCGCGGTTGATATTGATACCATTTCGCTGGAAGAGCCTGCGATCTACGAGAATTTCAAACGTGCCCAAACGACTGCGGTATTTCAGCTTGAATCCCGTGGCATGAAAGATTTGATGAAAAAGGTCAAGCCCAGTCGGTTCGGTGACATTGTTGCGCTGGTAGCATTGTTTAGACCCGGGCCTATGCAGCTTGCGGACGATTTTATTCGTCGAAAACACGGCATTGACGAGGTCGATTATCTCCACCCCAGTTTAAAGCATGTGCTGGAAGGGACTTACGGGGTGATGCTGTATCAAGAGCAAGTGATGCAAATTGCCCAGGTGCTCGCGGGATATTCCCTGGCGGATGCCGATCTGCTCAGGCGGGCGATGGGGAAGAAAAAGCCAGAGGAAATGGCAAAGCAGCGCACGGTATTTTTGCAGGGCGCCATGGCGAATGATGTTCCCGAGCAGCAGGCAGGACATATCTTTGATCTGATGGAAATGTTTGCGGGTTACGGCTTTAATAAACCGCATTCAGTTGCCTATGCCAAGGTTGCCTACCAGACCGCATGGCTCAAGCATCACTATCCGGCTGACTTTATGGCGGCGGTATTATCTGCTGACATGCAGACCACAGAAAAAGTTGTGATCAATGTTGAAGAGTGCCGGGAGATGAATATTACGCTGGCTCCACCGGATGTGAATGAAGGTGAGTTCAGATTTGTGGCCAATGGTGCAGACAGTATTATTTATGGCCTGGGTGCGATTAAAGGGCTGGGCGAAGGTCCCATTGAAGCCATAGTAGCGGGGCGCGAGGATGGTCCTTACACAGATATGTTTGATTTTTGTCATCGGGTTGATGCCAGAAAAGTAAACAAACGTTCAGTCGAAGCTTTAATCGGCAGTGGCGCCCTCGATAGCCTGATTGACGATCGCCAAATCCCGGATGATGTTAACCCCATCGATTTTAAACGTGCCTTGTTGCTGGCAAATCAACATGATGCGGTGAAAACTGCAGAACAAAAATCCCGTAATCACGATAGCGGCCTGACTGATCTTTTTGGTGAGGACATGATGTCTGCCAGTAACGATCCCGGTTGCCCTTATAACTATGTTGAGGGTCTGCGCTGTGTCTCGTTCAAGGACCGACTGAATCGAGAGAAGGACACCCTGGGGTTGTACCTGACCGGGCACCCGATTGATTTGTACAAGAAGGAGTTGAAATACTTCGCCAAGACCCGAATTGTTGATCTGCGAGCAAGCAAGGATGTCCAGACCGTTGCCGGGCTAATTGTTGGCATGCGTACAATGAAGAGCAAACGGGGAGAAAATCTCGCCTTTATTACGCTTGATGATCGAAGTGGGCGACTTGAGGTCTCTGTGTTTGCGGATTTGTTCGAATCGAACCATACCAAACTGCAGAAAGATGAATTGGTCGTGATTAAAGGTAGTCTGAGTTCCGATGAATTTAGTGGTGGCCTAAAAATGCGTGCCACTGAAGTCCTGAATCTGCTTGAAGCAAGAGAGCGAACAATAAAATGTCTGCGGCTCAGTTTGAATGGTTCCAGCCTGGATTCAGGTTTCTCACGGGAGCTTGCCGGGTTGCTGCAACCTTTTAAGGGAGATGGTTGCAGAGTATCCATCGAGTATCAGCGGAATGATGCTGTTGCTGAAGTATCACTTGGTGATGCCTGGAAGGTATCTCCAGATGACCAGCTAATACAGAATTTGCGGGACCATTACGGTACCGATCAGGTGCGATTTGACTATTAAACACAAGCCTGGCGAAGTGCAAGAGAGAGTCAGGGATCAAGCGCAGTGTCCCTTGCAGAATCAGGGGCAGGTAGAAGGTCGCGACGGGTAGCTTATGTCTAGCCTCATATTTACTCCCCGACTGGAAGAACTGCTTGAGTCAGACACAATCGAGCGAGTTATCATCGGCTATAGCGGTGGCCTCGATTCACACGTCCTGCTGCACGAAGTGGTGCAGGTTGTGACGGAAGTTGAACAAAAAGGCCTGGCCAGGATCAGGCACATTATCGCTTCTCACATTAATCACGGCTTCAGTAAAAATGCGGATATCTGGCAGCGGCACTGTGAAGCCGTCTGTGAAGAGCTGGGTGTTGAGTTGATCGCTGAATCACCGGTAATTTCCGAGGCCGGGAATCTGGAAGAAAATGCACGCAGAGCCAGATATGAAAGCTGGGAAAGGTATGTCCAGCCAGGAGACCTGCTGCTGCTTGCCCACCATTTGGATGACCAACTCGAAACAGCACTTTTCTATTTTCTGAGGGGCAGTAGTCCCTTTGGCATCCAGGCGATTCCACCGGAACGAGCGCTAGGGGATTCAATCCTGCTCCGGCCACTCATCAACACACCCAGAAGTGACATCCTTGACTACGCCCGGCAACATAACCTGTCGTGGGTTGAAGATGAGAGTAATCAGGATAGCGGTTTTGATCGCAACTTCCTTAGAAATGAAATCCTGCCAAAGCTAAAAGAACGATGGCCACAATTGCCTCAAACGATTGCGCAGACAATAGAAAGAGATGGTGAAGGCCGACGTCTAATTGAGTCGATAGCCGAGGGTGATTTTGAGCTGGTTGTTGATCTGGAAGGTGGCTTGTCGATAGACAGGTTGCGTGAATACTCCCCATTGCGGCAGAAAAATATTATTCGCCACTGGATATCCAGGCTGGGTCTGCCGTTGCCAACTTCGAATTTACTGAATAAGCAGTTGCCGCAGCTACTGGAGACGCCGGATAGTCTCACCCCGGGACCCGGTTGGCGCGAATACGCATTTGTCCGTTACGACGGCTATCTTTATCTGCTAAAACAATTACCTGATTTTGACGCAAGTAAAGTATTTGTCAGCGATACGGATACTGCGCAGTTACCCGAGATTTCAACTCTTGAATTAAATGGCAGTCGTTTAACCACCGAGCTGTTTCATAATGATGAAGCATGTTCTCAGAAATATGCTAACGGAAAGTATGAGGGGTTGAGGCTGCGGCTGCCTTTATCCGGTAAATTAAGCGTTAAGTTTCGACAAGGTGGTGAAGCAATTAAGCTGAACAAAACCCGGACGCTGAAAAATGTATTTCAGGAGCAAGGCGTACCACCCTGGCTACGGGACAGGGTTCCGTTGGTATTCTGTGAAGATGAGCTTGTTGCGATTGCCGGTTTGCCGGGATGGCTGATTGAACCAACGGTTGCGAAAGACTGGCGAGCTGATTCGGTCGAATCAGGACTGTACTTCATGTTCCACTGTCAAGATAAATTAACCCTCAATCCCGAATCATCTAAGCTTTTGAAATAAAAGCACATTGAGACTGAATTTACATTGAGGGGGGAGGGGAGGAGTGTTAATCTACAACCCCATCTTGGTCGCATACGGAAATCATTCTTGCGGCTGTTTTTCCTCATGATGGGAGTCTAATGTCTCGATTTATTTTTGTTACCGGTGGTGTCGTATCCTCGTTGGGGAAGGGCATTGCTGCTGCTTCGCTGGGCGCTATTCTTGAAGCTCGTGGCTTAAAAATCACCATGCTCAAGCTTGATCCTTATATCAATGTTGACCCGGGCACCATGAGCCCTTTGCAGCATGGGGAGGTGTTTGTTACGGCGGATGGTACCGAGACAGATCTTGATCTTGGGCACTACGAACGATTTATCAGTACCCGGATGAGCCGCAAAAACAACTTTACCACCGGGCAGGTATATGCCGATGTCATTGCAAGGGAACGAAGAGGCGATTATCTTGGTGCGACAGTTCAGGTCATTCCGCACATCACCGATGAAATCAAACGTCGTATTTATGATGGCGCTAAAAATAGCGATATCGCGATCATAGAAATTGGTGGCACGGTGGGTGACATTGAGTCTCAACCCTTCCTTGAGGCAGCCAGGCAAATCCGTTTTGAACTGGGTTCCGATCGCGCAATATTTATGCACCTGACACTGGTGCCTTATATTGCCACCGCGGGGGAAACAAAAACCAAGCCAACCCAGCATTCCGTAAAGGAACTGAGATCTATTGGCCTGCAGCCAAATATACTGATAGTTCGATCCGACCATGAAATTGATGCATCTGCCCGGGATAAAATTGCCCTGTTCACCAATGTTGAACGGCGAGCGGTAATCCCGTTGCTAGATGCCAAGAGCATTTACCAGATTCCTGAAATGTTGCACGAGAAATATCTGGATGAGATTGTTGTCACCCTTCTGGACATCCCCTGCCCGCCCGCCGATTTAAGCAACTGGCGTGAAGTCGTGGAGGCCGAGGCGAGTCCGCAACACACGATCAAACTAGCCATGGTTGGAAAATATATGGCATTGCTTGATGCCTACAAGTCCTTGAATGAAGCTATCACCCACGCGGGGATCAAAACCCATACCAAAGTCGAGGTCGACTTTATCGAAGCACAGGATCTGGTTGATAATGGTGTCGGTGCGCTTGAGGGTGCAGATGCCATATTGGTTCCTGGTGGATTTGGTGATCGTGGTTTTGAGGGTAAAGTGCTGGCCGCCAGGTTTGCCCGTGAAAACAAGGTACCTTACCTCGGTATCTGTTACGGCTTGCATGCTGCAATCGTTGATATCGCAAGAAACGTCGCCCATCTCGAGAATGCCAATACCACCGAGAATAATCCCAATACGCCACATCCGGTCATTGGGCTTATTATGGAATGGATGACCGAAGACGGTGATCTTGAGACCCGGGATGTTGACTCAGATATGGGTGGCACCATGCGAATGGGCGAACAAGAGTGTCTGCTGACCGCTGAGTCCACGACAACAAAAATCTATGGCGACCTCTCGATTAAGGAACGTCACAGGCACCGCTATGAGGTTAATGACCACTATGTGCCCGCTCTCGAAGCGGCAGGAATGCTGGTGGCGGGACGGTCGGTTGATAATTCTCTGGTTGAGGTCATCGAGCTTAAAGATCATCCGTGGTTTGTGGCAACCCAGTTTCATCCGGAGTTCACCTCGACCCCGAGAAAGGGACATCCGTTATTTAGCAGTTTCATTAACGCAGCGCTGGAACACAAAAAAGACTAATTGGAGTCGGCTGACCCTAAATAGCGGTCAAGCTGAATCACAGGAATATTCAACAGGGTTGTGAATACAAAATGAAACTATGTGACTTTGAAATTACAGATACCACGCCATTTTTTCTTATTGCTGGTACCTGCGTCGTTGAAAGCGAGCAGATGGCAATGGATACCGCGGCGAAACTAAAAGAAGAATGTGACAGTCTGGGCATTTATCTGATTTACAAATCATCCTTTGATAAAGCCAATCGCTCATCTCACGAGAGTTATCGCGGGCCGGGTATTGAGGTTGGTTTGAAAATCCTGCAAAAAGTAAAACAGGAGCTTGGTCTACCCGTACTGACTGATGTTCATGAGGATACGCCTCTGGATGAAGTCGCGGATGTGGTGTCAGTTTTACAAACCCCGGCTTTTCTATGCCGGCAGACCGGTTTTATCCAAAAGGTAGCAGCCACGGGGCTGCCGGTTAATATCAAAAAAGGGCAATTCCTGGCACCCTGGGATATGCAACACGTGGTTGCCAAGGCAATGGCGACGGGTAATGAAAATATCATGGTATGTGAACGGGGTGTGAGTTTCGGATATAACAACCTGGTGTCGGATATGCGATCCCTGGCGGTTATGAAAGAGACGGGTTGTCCCGTTGTTTTTGATGCAACCCATTCTGTACAGCTTCCCGGTGGCCAGGGTGCAAGTTCAGGCGGGCAGCGCGAGATGGTACCTGTACTGGCCCGTGCAGCGGTTGCTGCAGGGATTCATGGGCTATTTATGGAGACGCATCCGGATCCTGATAATGCCCTGAGTGACGGCCCTAATTCCTGGCGACTGGATCAAATGGGGTCACTATTGGCCCTGCTGCTACAAATCGACGGGGTTGTTAAGGGTGCTAACGTTAATAGTCATTTGAAATAGTCCGGGTGGCAGCATCTTCAAATTGCAATTGTTGAAAAGGTGAGTACAAAATATGGGTACAATGAGCACTGGCAGGTGCTACTCATATACTCAACGACACGCTGTTAAACGATCTACCAGACTATCTATAAGACAGCGATAACACAGCGATAAGACATCTATACGACAATCTATGAGACAAAAGGCAGAGTTTAAGTAATGACGGAAATAGTAGATATCAGAGCAATAGAGATACTTGATTCACGGGGCAATCCCACAATTGAGGCGAGTGTTGAATTGGAAAACGGCATGAGGGCATCCGCCTGTGTGCCGTCGGGTGCATCAACCGGATCCCGCGAAGCGCTTGAATTGAGAGATAAAGATCCTGCCAGATTTCTGGGTAAAGGAGTGTTGAAAGCCGTCGAGAACGTAAACACCCTGATAAGAGAACCGCTGCTTGGACTTGATGTTGAGAAGCAGGAAGAAATAGATCGGCGCATGCTTGCCTTGGACGGCACCGAGAATAAAGAAAAATTAGGTGCCAACGCAATTCTGGCGGTAAGTCTGGCTGTTGCAAAAGCAGGCGCCCTGGCCAAGGGCATGGCATTGTATGAGTACCTTGCTGAACTCGATGGCAGCGCAGGGCGTTACAGCATGCCGGTGCCGATGATGAATATCCTCAATGGCGGAGAGCATGCGGACAATAATGTCGATATTCAGGAATTCATGATTCTGCCCGTTGGAGCGCCGAGTTTTTCCGAGGCACTTCGCTATGGTGCGGAAATCTTTCACACCTTGAAAGCGGTACTTCAGGAGAGAGGGCTAAGCACCGCCGTCGGTGATGAAGGCGGATTTGCACCCGACTTGCCCAGCAATGAGTCAGCGCTCGAAGTCATCATGGAATCGATTTCACGTGCAGGTTACACCCCTGGCAAAGACATCTGCCTGGCGTTGGACTGTGCGGCTTCAGAATTCTACGAGGACGGGAAATATGTTTTTGCCAGTGAAAACAGAAGTTTTGATGCAACTGAATTTACCGATTATCTGGCTGACCTGACAGAACGGTATCCAATCATTTCTATCGAAGATGGCATGGATGAGAGTGACTGGGATGGTTGGGCAATCCTGACTAAAAAGATCGGCGACAAAATCCAACTTGTCGGTGATGATTTGTTCGTGACCAATTCTAAAATTCTGGCGAAAGGTATTGAGTCCGGTGTTGCCAACTCGATTTTGATCAAAGTAAACCAGATAGGCACCTTAACTGAAACGTTTGAAGCTATTCAAATGGCACGGGCTGCAGGATATACGTCTGTGATTTCACATCGCAGCGGAGAAACTGAAGATACGACAATTGCTGACCTTGCTGTTGCAACGGCGGCGGGTCAGATCAAGACTGGCTCCCTTTGCCGATCAGACAGGGTGGCTAAATATAATCAATTGCTACGCATCGAAGACGCCTCTCATGCGTTATACAAAGGCATTGCGGAGTTCAAATGATCGCAAGAAGGATTCTGATCGTAGTCTTGGTCTTCCTGTTGGCAGGCTTACAGTCCAGGCTCTGGTTGGGTGAGGGCAGCTTTGCTCATGCAAACACCCTGCAAGACAAGGTCACCAGACGAGTCGCGGATAACACGATTAGAGCCCAACGAAACAAAATTCTTCGTGCCGAGATCATTGAACTGAAAAGTGGGCTTGAATCTATCGAAGAAAAAGCCCGAAGTGAGTTTGGCCTTATCAAGGAAGGAGAAACCTTTTTCCTGTTAGTTGATGATGAGCGGGGCTGAGTCAACATCAGTTGCAGTGAATCCCGTTAACAAAATGGTGCTCGACATTGTCATCCCTGCTGCCGGAAAAGGCAGGAGGTTAGGTGGTGCGATTCCAAAACAATATTTGGACATTAACGGTCGACCATTACTCGCGCATACTTTAGAGCGGCTGCAAAGGATTAATCCCCGAAGAGTGATTTTGGTCGTGAGTGAAGATGATAACTTCTGGCGCGATGTTCCTGGAGTCGAGAACTGTGAAATAGCTTTCGGTGGTGACAGCAGGGCGAATTCGGTACTCAATGGACTGTTGGCTCTCGATACTGGTACTGCGTCGTTAACGCCAGATTGGGTGCTTGTTCATGATGCTGCCAGACCTTGTGTCAAGGTATCGGATATAGCGCGACTTATTGCTGCTGTTGGTGAGCATGAGGTCGGGGGAATTTTGGGTGTAAAAATTGTTGAAACGGTTAAACATTTGACCGGCCCAGCGGAAGATCAGGTTCGTGCAATGGATATTCATCAGACCCTGGACCGGGAACAACTCTGGCTTGCCCAGACCCCGCAGTTGTTTAGACGGGGTTTGTTAAAACAGGCATTAACACAAGGTTTGGCAAAAGCACCGTCACCTGCCACTAACTCACCTGGAAATAAGTCACTGGATTTGATCTCGGGGCTAATCACAGATGAGTCTTCTGCGCTTGAAAATATGGGTTATTCACCGCTGATGGTTGAAGGCAGCAAAGATAATATTAAAGTGACCACCGCCGAGGATCTCGAATTGGCCGCCTTTTTCCTGAGAAAACAACTTAATGTCGAAAAACATGGAGCCAGCCGGCAAGCCCAGACGAACTCGAATCCAGGAGGCGCAACCCATTGAGAATTGGCAGCGGATTTGATGCCCACAGGTTTGACGAAACTTTAATCGGTGCGGCCTCGGCGAACCCGGAGATTTCGATAAAGTTGGGTGGTGTGTCGGTTCCGAGCAAGAAAAAAGTGCTCGCCCATTCGGATGGCGATGTCATTCTTCATGCCTTGTGTGATGCAATTTTGGGTGCCCTGGCGCTTGGGGATATTGGTCGCCATTTCCCTGATACCGATTTGGCTTTTAAAGACGCGGACAGTCGAACACTGTTGCGAGCCTGCGTTGATATGATGAAACAACAGCAAATGGTGACAGTGAATGTCGATATTACATTGATCGCCGAAGCCCCAAGAGTGGCGAAGTATGTTGATGAGATGTCTGCCACCATCGCCTCGGATCTGGGTGTCGATTCAGGCCGGGTGAATGTGAAAGCAACCACCACGGAGAAGATGGGGTTTGTTGGTCGTGAGGAAGGACTTGCGGCACAGGCAGTGATTCTAATGGAGTCCAAGTGAATAGTGAGCGCCCACTTAGGTTCCCGGGGCTGCTTGATAAGGCAAGGGTAGCTGCTGATTTCAAATCTGTTCCTGCAGATTTCCAGGTGGTCGAGAATCTGGGTTTTGAACCGGTTGGTGGTGGCGAACATGTTTATCTGCGGATAAGGAAAACCGGTGCCAATACTGCCTGGGTTGCGACCCGGATTGCCGAGTTTGTCGGGGTCAGGAGTTTTGATGTCAACTACTCGGGGCGCAAAGACAGACACGCAGTGACGGAACAGTGGTTCAGTTGCTGGAAGCCGGGCAAGGAAATGCCGGATTTTGAAGGTTTTTTTGGTCAGCTGGAGGGTGTCGAGTTGCTGGAGGTGCAGCGTTATAACAAGAAGCTGCGGAAAGGTACCCACGCCTCAAACAGCTTTGTCATCTGGCTGAGGAATCTGCGTTTGGTCTCAACTGATGCAACCGCAAATACAGATTCTGCTTCGCTGGATAATATCCGGAATGAGCTTGAGCACCGGTTACAGTCGATCGCGAATGAAGGTTTTGCAAATTATTTTGGCGAGCAGCGGTTTGGTATTGAGGGCCAGAATCTGGAAATGGCAGATAAGCTGTTATCCGGTGGGAAAGTGCCCAGGGAGCAGCGGGATATGTATCTCTCGGCAGCACGCAGCTATATGTTTAACTGGATGCTTGGAAATAAAATTGCGGCAGGTCAATACCAGCTGGAAATTCGGGGTAAAACGGGTTGCGACAATGCTGATAACCAACCAACCGGTCGCGACGGGATAAAGCGTACCGGGCCGAGAGGTTGGCTTTATGGTCAGTCCCGGCTCGAATCAAACCGGGATACCATGGAACATTATGAAGCAGCATTTCCAGACTGGTCCACCGGTTTGAAAAAAATTGGCATGAAGGCGCAATTGCGAGACCTTCGAGTGATGCCGCAGGATTTTAGCTGGAAGTTTGAGGAAGCCGGTCTGCAGTTATCCTTCACATTACCAACCGGTAGCTTCGCAACAGAATTATTAAAAGAGCTGGTGAACTATGGCGAATAACAGGGCACAGGATATTCGCGGGGTGGGAATGACCTCACAGCGAACCCGTAACCGGTTGGTACAGAGGTTGCGGGAACAGGGCATCAAGAGCGAAGCGATTCTTGATGTGATCAATTCCACGCCCCGGCATCTGTTCATCGATGAAGCGTTGGCGCACAGGGCTTATGAAGATAATTCGCTACCCATTGGATTCAATCAGACGATCTCACAGCCTTTTGTTGTGGCAAGAATGACCGAGTCGCTCTTAGCCGGCGGAAAATTGGAGCGGGTATTGGAAATTGGGACAGGTTCCGGTTACCAAACCTCAATTCTTTCGCAACTTGTCACCCGGGTTTATACGGTGGAGCGCATTCAGGGCTTGCTGGATAAGGCGAAGACGACACTCAGGGCAGTCGGTGCCCGTAATGTCCAGTTCAAATACGACGATGGTAATGTGGGTTGGTCCGAGCGAGGTCCCTTTGACGGCATTATCGTAACGGCCTCACCCAGTCACATCCCGGAAGAACTTCTGCAGCAGTTAGTTATCGGCGGAAGATTGTTGATACCCGTGGGTGCGGGGACCCGGCAAAAATTGTTATTGGTCAAGAGGACGGAAGAAGGATTTGATCAGGAAGTTCTCGAAAATGTCACCTTTGTGCCCCTGCTGAGTGGTAAATCGTAAGACTAGTAGAAATGGATCCTGTCCCGGATCAGATGACACAAATAATTTAAAGAAACTATCCCTGAGCAATAAAGGCGGTGAGTGTGAGTGAGGAAAAACTGAAGGAGTCTGTGCCTTCAAGGAATCAGTATATAAAATTGGTCATAATCGGACTGATTATGGGCGCTGCAGAGGTGGTTCCCGGGGTTTCCGGAGGAACAATCGCTTTTGTGACGGGTATCTATGAACGTTTGATCAATGCGATAAAACAATTTACCCCCGGCTTATTGCTACGTCTCAGAAATGAAGGTTTTGTGGCGGTTTGGCAGGCTGTTGATGCAAGTTTTTTACTGGCGTTGTTTGGTGGCATGGGAATATCCATCCTGTTGTTCGCCCGTGGCATCAGCTACCTGCTGGCGGAACATCCTATTATGCTCTGGTCGTTCTTTTTTGGACTGGTGATTGCATCTACCTGGATCGTCATGCGGCAGATATCCCGTTTTGGTTTCGATCTTCTGATTTTTACCGCGGTGGGTACCAGTGTGGGCGTCCTGGTAACCTCTGTGATTCCCATTGAATTGTCCCCCACGCTCTGGGTTATCTTCATGGGTGGAGCGGTCGCTGTCTGTGCCTGGATACTGCCAGGTCTTTCCGGCAGCTTTATTTTGTTGATACTTGGCCTCTATGGTGCCGTGATAGATGCCATTAAAAGTTTTGAGCTGGACGTTCTGGCGGTGATGGCAGCAGGTTGTTTTATTGGATTGATTAGTTTTGCCCAATTGTTATCAAAACTGTTTCGCGATCATAAAGATGAAACACTGGCGGTCTTAACCGGGTTTATGTTGGGTTCTCTGGCAAAACTGTGGCCCTGGAAGGAAACCATCAGTTACCAGATGAAGCCCGACGGGAGTAAATTTCCACTGGTTCAGGAGCCCGTTTGGCCTCAGAGTTATATTCAGATTACGGGTCAGGAACCTTATATTCTGACCGCAATTGGGATAGCTGTGGCAGGAATGATTGTGGTATTGGGGCTGGATTGGATCTCAACCCGCTTTGCAGCTAGCACAACTAATTAGTTTCGTGCGCTAATAGAGCAAATCAGCGCTCAACCCTTAGAATATTTCAGCAATAGAAAATGAAAATTGATGTCAAAAAATAATAACCAGTGGGGTCAGGTTTAGACAAAACTGACCCATATGAAAGTCTGCTGTTATGCAAATGTGTCAAAAAATTATCATTCTTTCCATTACGCTGCTCCAATTGGTTGCCTGTGAGAGTGATGGAATTTATGTTCCTGTTGTTGGCGCTGGTGACTCTGCTGTCACTTCCGATGGCTATTACACAGTGCGACGGGGCGACACCTTATACTCGATTGCATTTCGTTATGGGCTTGATTATAAGAAGCTGGCGGGATCTAACGATATTGATCCGCCGTATGTGATTCTGATAAATCAGCGAATAAAACTAAAAGGCGTGGCGCCGCGAAAAGTTTCCCAGCGCCAAAAAACAGTCGCCAAACCGAAACAAAAAAGGCAGGCGAAGCAGGTTGCCAGAAAAAGTCAACCGTCAAAATTAAAATGGCAATGGCCCATCCCCGGTGAGGTTATTTTGGCGTTTTCTACTACAGGCAGAGTCAATAAGGGCGTTGATATTCGAGGTCGATTGGGTGAATCTGTAGCTGCTGCCGCCGATGGAGTTGTTGTTTATGCCGGTGGTGGTTTACGGGGATATGGCAAGCTTGTAATTGTAAAACACGATGATCAGTTTTTGAGTGCTTATGGTCACAATCGGACAATTCTCGTAAAAGAAGGAGAAAAAGTTAAAGGTGGCCAAGTTGTTGCCGAAATAGGTTCTAGTGGGTTGGATCAAGAGATGCTTCATTTCGAAATCCGACGCAACGGCAAGCCAGAGGATCCACTGCTTTATTTGCCCGATAAAGCTGGAAAATCTGACTAAACATACCGATAGGTCCAATAGACCTTGATGGTGTGATAGCGAGCTCTTGTAGCATGTTGATGGAGTAATCTACCCGGAGGGTAGTATGGCTCTGACAACTGCGCTGGAGTTGAATGGAACATATTTTACGGGATTACAGCAATGGACGTACAAACGGATCAAGTTACGCGAAGAGAAAATTCAATTGGCAGTGTAGGACTCGGCTCTATCGACTCCGGTAACACTGGCAGCTCAACCAAAGAACAGACCGCCAAGCCCAAAAGCACGCCCAGAGTCCACAAGGATCTGGATGCTACTCAGCTTTATCTCAATGAAATTGGATTTTCTCCGCTGCTAACAGCAGAAGAAGAAGTTTATTTTGCCCGGCAGGCCCTGCGGGGTGTTGATTCTGGCCGCAAGCGGATGATTGAGAGCAACCTGCGATTGGTTGTCAAAATATCCAGACGCTATCTCAATCGCGGCTTATCACTGCTTGACCTGATCGAAGAAGGCAATCTGGGCCTTATTCGTGCGGTTGAAAAATTTGATCCCGAACGAGGTTTCAGATTTTCTACTTACGCAACCTGGTGGATTCGACAAACGATCGAACGCGCCATCATGAATCAGACTCGTACTATCAGATTACCGATTCATGTTGTCAAAGAGCTGAATGTGTATCTTCGGGCCGCACGAGAATTATCGCAAAAACTCGATCACGAGCCTTCCCATGAAGAAATTGCTCAATTACTGGATAAACCCGTGGCAGATGTGAAACGAATGATGGGCCTTAACGAGCGGGTCACTTCAGTTGAGGCACCCCTCGGTCCGGATTCAGAACGTTCCATTTTGGATACGTTTGCTGACGAACGTCAGGCAGATCCAGCGGAACAACTTCAGGATTCAGATTTACGTTCCAACATCGATCATTGGTTATCCGAACTCAGTGAAAAACAACGTGAAGTTATCTCGCGTCGTTTTGGTTTGAGGGGCTATGAGATGAGCACCCTGGAGGAAGTTGGCCGTGAAATTGGTTTGACCAGGGAACGGGTCCGACAGATTCAGGTGGAAGCGCTTAGAAGACTCAGAGACACCATGGAAAAAGAAGGGTTATCTGTCGACGCAATCTTCCAGTAGAGCAGGATTTTTGTTGCATCGGAAGATACACAGATAACACGCACCAGATTCCACTAATCCCGGGGATCCGGTGCGTCTTTAGTGTTGTTTACAACAGGCTTTGCAGATTAACGTTGATCATTTAAGCGTATGCAGGGTGAGAAACAGGGTTGGCATAACAGGTTCTCAAAATAGAGCCCTTGCCCACAAAAAAAGGCTGCGTAATCGCTATACGCAGCCTTTTTTTGTGGGTCGAGATTGGTTGTCAATCTGTTGAATCGCCCTGGCAACTCAACTCACTTCAAAGGTACAACCATCACCTATCGCTCTAGATGTTCCCGCTTATTCTTAACTTCAGCCCATTCTTCGGCATCTGGCAGCGGATCTTTCTTCTCGGTAATGTTTTCCCAGACCTCTGAAAGTTCTGCATTCAGGGCGAGGAATTCATTTTCTGCTTCAGGCAGTTCATCTTCCGAGAAAATTGCGTCAACCGGACATTCTGGTTCGCACAGGGCGCAATCAATGCACTCGTCAGGATTGATGACGAGGAAATTAGGACCCTCATAAAAACAGTCTACGGGGCATACCTCTACGCAGTCTGTGTGTTTGCACTTAATACACGCGTCACTTACCACAAATGTCATCGATGGTTCCTTATAGTTAGAAGTCTGAATTCTTGAAAAGTCGCATTCTATCAGCTTTTACCGGGTGCACAATATCTCTGGGCATCCAATCCATGGTGGTTATACCGCCACAAAATCAACTTATTCAGTCAGCTGAACCCGAATCCAGCTTTTCTCTGAGTGTGTAGACGAGGTTCAGGGCATCTCTGGGTGAGAGTGAATCAACTTCAAGATGCCTGAGGATATCTTCTACCTCAGATGGTTCGGGCTCAAAAATTGGTGCGGATGTGTCTGGTGCAGACAAAAACAGGTCTGACTGAGTTGGTGATGATCTTAGTTCCGCTTCCTCCAGTTCAACCAGTTTCCGTCTGGCCCTATCTATTACCGACTTTGGAACACCGGCGAGTTTAGCGACCTGGAGTCCATAACTTTGGCTTGCAGGGCCTCTATTCACCGAATACATAAATATAATTTTGTCACCATACTCCCGGGCTGAAAGATGGATGTTTTCGGTCGCCGGTAATGAGGTGCTTAATGAGGTTAATTCAAAATAGTGGGTCGCAAAGAGGGTCAATGACTTCGATACCTCGGCGATATACTCGGCACAGGCCCAAGCCAGGGAGAGACCATCGAAGGTTGAAGTGCCGCGACCGATTTCGTCAAGTAGCACAAGGCTGTGATTGGTTGCATTGTTTAGAATCATCGCTGTCTCGGTCATTTCAACCATAAAGGTCGAGCGGCCACTCGCCAGATCATCGGAAGAACCAATACGGGTAAAAATGCGATCAATTGAACCTATCTCTGCCTGTTCCGCCGGTACGAAGCTGCCAATATGGGCGAGCAGGACAATAAGTGCAGTTTGCCGCATGAATGTAGATTTACCACCCATGTTAGGTCCGGTGATGATCATTAATCTTTGTTGAGCGTTCAATAGCGCGTCATTAGCCACAAATGGGTCACTCAACATGTTTTCTACAACCAGATGCCGTCCCCCGGTGATTTTTATTGATGCTGCTTCACCGAGAACAGGTCGGCAGAGGGGAAGTGTTAGGGAGCGCTCCGCCAGATTAGCAATAACATCCAGTTCCGAGATCGATGCCGCTGTTTCTTGCAGCCTGGACAATTGTTCACCCAAACTATCCAGTAATTCTTCGTAGAGCTGTTTCTCGCGAGCCAGTGCCCTGCTTTTACTGCTGAGTGCCTTATCCTCGAATTGTTTTAGTTCTGGAGTGATAAATCGTTCTGCGTTCTTAAGGGTCTGGCGCCTGATATAGCTCGCAGGCGCTTTGTCTGACTGACTCCGGCTGATCTCGATGTAGTAGCCATGCACGCGATTGTAACCAACCTTAAGAGTTGAAAGACCAGTGCTTTCCTTCTCTCTGGTTTCCATCTGGATAAGATAATCTGCGGCGTTTTCGCTGATGCCTCTTAGTTCGTCCAGTTCACTGTCATAACCTTCAGCAATGACGCCGCCTTCCCGTATCACTACCGGGGGATTCTCGATGATGGCGGAATTGAGTTTTGCAGACATTTCCGGAAACGGTTTGCAGCCCGCGTTTAGTGACATCAGCAGCGGGGCAGGGAATGCCTGGAGCGTTAAATCCAGTTCCGGCAGAACGGCAAAAGCATCTCTTAAACGAGCCAGATCCCTGGGTCTGGCGGAGCGAAGTGCAACTCGGGTTGTGATGCGCTCGATATCCCCGATTTTTTTTAAGTGTCCCTGTAGCAACTCATAACGATAATCATCAGCAAGAAATTGTATGGCGTCCAGTCGTTGGTTAAGGATCATTCGGGACCGGATCGGCCTGTTGATCCAGCGCTTGAGCAATCGACTTCCCATCGCGGTTGTCGTTTTGTCGACAATCTCGAACAGGGTATTGGCTTCACCGCCGGAGATATTGGTATCAAGTTCCAGGTTGCGCCGTGATGCGGCATCTATCTGCACCATGTCATTACCGCTCAGTGGCGTAAGGCCCTGTATATGCGGGAGTGGTGCAAGTTGTGTTTCCTGCACATAGCCGAGCAGGCAACCGGCGGCAGAAATTGCGGAGGTCAGGCCGTCACAACCAAACCCCGAAAGATCCTGGGTGCCAAATTGCCTGGTTAGTATGGTGAGGGCAGAGTCCAGGTCAAATTCCCACACCGGGCGTCTACGAACACCCACGCGACTTTCGGTAATCGCTGGATACTTTTGATCTTCACACAGGATAAGCTCTGCCGGGTTGATGCGGTGTATTTCACTGAGTATTGCTTCTTCGGAATTGGGTTCAATTACTTCAAACCTGCCGCTGGAGAGTTCGAGGCAGGCTAAACCAAATGCATCTTCCCGGGCGAAGATTGCAGCGATTGAATTGTCATGACTTGAATCGAGTAGTGACTCCTCGGTCAGGGTGCCCGGGGTAATAATTCGGACGACTTTACGTTCGACTGGACCCTTTGATGTTGCCGGGTCCCCTATCTGTTCACAGATAGCGACGGACACGCCTTTCTTGACCAGGCGGGCCAGGTAGCCGTCGGCGGCATGAAATGGCACACCGCACATAGGAATCGGTTGTCCCGCAGATGACCCTCTTGCGGTGAGCGTGATGTCGAGTATGTCCGCGGCCTTTTTTGCGTCCTCAAAGAAGAGTTCGTAGAAGTCGCCCATACGGTAGAACAGCAGTTCATCCGCATGCTTTGCCTTGATGCGCAGGTACTGCTGCATCATTGGCGTTTGATCCTGTTTATTTGTGTTTGGTTTTTTTTGAGTACTTTTCATTATCACGCTAATTTTCGATAGGCTGGTTTTATTGGGGCTGTATCAGCACCGGAGGGAACACCGATTATCTGATAATATGCTTTGAATTCGAGAATTTTATCCACCCCGTCAGCCTGGTTTATCTGGAAAATCAGTCCTGGGGAGAAAAGTCAGTCTGAGTGGAGATTTGTGCCTGATTTTTTACGCCGGCTACATATCTTAACAAAGAATATACACATGTTTGGCAACAGCGGAAATTGATTTATGTCTCATTTTAATATCAAAACTATTTTAAGCCAGGTGTCAGTGAGTGGTCGTGAGTACCGATATTACAACTTGCAATCAGATCAACTCACCTCTTTTGGAACAGTTGAAAAACTGCCATTTTGTTTAAAGGTCTTGCTGGAGAATTTGCTTCGCCATGGAGCGGATGACAAAACAGACGGGATTGAAGCCTTATTGCATCAGCAAAAGACAGAGCAGGAAATTTCCTTTTATCCTGCCCGCGTGCTGATGCAGGATTTTACGGGTGTTCCCGGCGTGGTTGACCTGGCGGCAATGCGTCAGGCACTGGTAGACCAGGGCAAAGACCCGGAAAATGTTAATCCCCTGATTCCTGTGGATCTGGTTATAGATCACTCGGTGAGTATCGATGCCTTCGGCAGTGAAAACGCTTTCAGGCAGAACGTTGATATGGAAATGTCGCGCAATCTGGAACGATACCAGTTCCTGAAATGGGGGCAGGCATCATTCAACAATTTCCGAGTGGTACCCCCTGGCACTGGAATTTGTCATCAGGTGAATCTGGAATATCTGGCGAAAACTGTCTGGAGTCAGGAAACTGATGGGCATATGACTGCCTATCCGGATACCCTGGTAGGGACAGATAGCCACACCACCATGATAAATGCGCTAGGCGTGCTGGGGTGGGGCGTTGGTGGTATTGAAGCGGAAGCCGCCATGTTGGGGCAGCCTGTGTCTATGCTAATTCCCGAAGTCGTGGGGTTTGAATTGAAAGGGCGATTGCCGGAAGGGGTTACCGCGACTGACCTGGTGCTGCGTGTTGTGCAAATGTTGAGAGCGCACGGTGTGGTTGGTAAATTTGTCGAGTTTTATGGCGAGGGGTTAAACGGTTTGGCCCTGTCTGATCGTGCGACTATCGCCAATATGGCACCGGAGTATGGGGCTACCTGCGGATTTTTCCCGGTTGATGAACAAACATTGGATTACTTGCGTATGACCGGTCGTGATGAGGCAACGCTGGAACTCATTGAGGTTTATTGCAAGGCTCAGGGGCTATGGTATGGCGATAAATCCTTCTCGCCAGATTATGCCGAAACCATGACGCTTGACATGGCAGGGGTAGAGCCCAGTCTGGCTGGGCCGAAACGACCACAGGACCGGGTTTCGCTTAAAGCGCTAAAATCCACAATTCAAGCTGCGATCGAATTGCGCGGCAAAGCAAAAAGTATCGAGCAGAGCTTTGAACTTGCCGATAGCCCTGAGCCAATGCATCACGGCGACGTGGTGATCGCGGCCATCACCTCGTGCACTAATACATCCAACCCAAGTGTCATGATGGCAGCAGGTCTGGTGGCAAAAAAAGCCATAGCCCTGGGCATGCAGAGCAAGCCGTGGGTTAAAACGTCTCTTGCGCCCGGCTCTAAAGTTGTCACTGATTATTTAGAAAAAGCCGGGCTTCAATCTTATCTCGACCAACTGGGCTTTAACCTTGTGGGATACGGCTGTACAACCTGCATCGGAAACTCCGGGCCGCTGCCTGAGAATGTTGCTCGGTGTATCGCAGATAATCATTTGAGCGTGAGTGCAGTCTTGTCAGGTAACCGAAATTTTGAAGGTCGTATTCATCCTTTGACAGAAGACAATTGGTTGGCATCACCGCCGCTAGTCGTGATCTTCGCGCTGGCAGGCACTGTCCGCATCGACTTGAGTCGTGACTCGATTGGGATTGATCGTGACGGGAACGCAATCTATCTGAAGGACTTGTGGCCGAGTAATAAAGAAATAGAGCAGGCTGTGTTAAATGTTGACACTGCGATGTTCCGTAAAGAATATGCTGAGGTTTTTGCAGGAGACCAGGAGTGGCAGGGTATTCAGGCAGATGTTGGGAAAACTTACCCGTTTGACTCAAGCTCGACCTATATTCAGTTACCACCTTTTCTGGAACAGCAATATACCACTGCTGAAAAATCCAATATCCATGATGCAAACATTCTGGCGGTGCTGGGTGATTCAGTGACGACCGATCATATTTCGCCTGCGGGCGCTATCCCAAAAGACAGTCCTGCGGCTGATTACCTGCGAAACAACGGGATTGCCGAAAAAGATTTCAATTCCTACGGATCACGGCGTGGTAACCATGAGGTGATGTTACGTGGAACATTCGGCAATATTCGATTAAAAAATCAGATGGTGGCCGGAGTAGAAGGAGGTTATACCCGCATTGCCGGGAAGCAGGAGACGGTATCTATTTATGATGCGGCCATGCACTACCAGAAGAATGATGTCGCAACTGTCGTGTTTGCGGGCAAAGAGTATGGCACGGGATCAAGTCGGGACTGGGCAGCAAAAGGCACCTTATTATTAGGTGTCAAAGCGGTCATTGTAGAAACTTTTGAGCGTATTCATCGTTCCAATCTTATTGGTATGGGTGTTCTGCCGCTTCAGTTTTCCAACAATGTTACCGTTTCCTCCCTGCAGCTAACCGGCGATGAGCAGGTAGATATTCTTGGTTTGAGCGATACGCTAACGCCTAAAAAGTTACTGACAATTACGATCAAGCGAAATGGAACCCTGGTGCACGAATTGGAAGTGCAGTTGCGTCTGGATACTGAAACAGAAGTTGACTATTACATGGCGGGCGGCGTGTTGCCGTTTGTGCTGAATCAGCTGTAGGCCTGGGGAAGCGATTTTGAGTGACGTTACAAAATATCGCACTGAAAAAGACAGTCTTGGAGATGTCCAGGTCCCGGTCACTGCGCTTTATGGCGCACAAACCCAGCGGGCGATTACCAATTTCCCTATAAGCGGGTTGACCATGCCGCGGGCATTCATTCGTGCCCTCGGGTTTATAAAAGCGAGTGCTGCTAACAGCAATGCTATGCTGGGTCACTTGAGTCCTGAGATGTCGGCTGCTATTTCCCGGTTTGCATTGAAAATCGCCGATGGCGAGTACGATCGAGACTTCCCGATTGATGTTTTTCAAACGGGTTCCGGCACCAGTACCAACATGAACATTAATGAGGTGATCGCGACACTCTGCAATCGCGAAATGTCGATAAATGTGCACCCTAATGACCATGTGAGTTTGGGCCAGAGCAGCAACGATGTCATCCCCTCAGCAATTCATGTGAGTGCCGTACTGGAAATTAACGAAAAATTGCTGCCGGCGATGAAACACCTGCAGCAATGTATCGAAACAAAATCTTTGGAGACAGCCCATATTGTTAAAACGGGACGAACCCATTTGATGGATGGCATGCCCTTGACCCTGGGTCAGGAACTCTCTGGCTGGGCGGAACAAGTGGCACAGGTATGTGATGCCATATGCGAATCAGTTCCCCGATTGAGTCAATTAGCGCAGGGTGGCACGGCGGTTGGTACAGGCGTAAATGCGGACCCAAAATTTGCTGAAATCTTTGCCTCGGAGTTGTCAAAACTCAGCGGCGTTGCATTTCAACCGGCAAATAACTTTTTCACGGCATTAAGTTCCCAGGGTCCCGGGGTGGAACTGTCTGGGAAATTGAAAATGTTAGCAGTTGCGGTGATGAAAATTTCAAACGATTTGCGTTGGATGAATAGTGGACCCCTGGCGGGCCTGGGGGAAATTCAGTTGCCGGCTTTGCAACCTGGCAGCAGCATTATGCCAGGCAAGGTCAATCCGGTAATCCCGGAAGCCGCAACCATGGTTGCAGCGCAGGTGATGGGTAATGACGCAAGCATCACGATTGCCGCCCAATCGGGAAACTTTCAGCTAAACGTCATGCTACCGCTGGTCGCGTACAACCTGTTGCAAAGTATTGAGTTGCTGGCAAATGTCTGCACATTATTAGCCGATAAGGCGATCACGCCGTTTCATGTGAGTGAAGAAAATATTGCGCAAAAAGTTCAGCGAAACCCGATTCTTGTGACCGCACTTAACCCGATTGTTGGTTATGAGAAAGCGGCACAAATTGCGAAGTTGGCCTATAGCAGTAATCGACCGGTAGTTGATGTTGCGGTAGAGTTCACTGATATATCACGAGGTGAGCTGGAGGTATTATTGGACCCAAAAAATCTGGTATAACCAGCTTTGTTGACTGTAATTGGATCAGCCGCACACGCCGATTTTAATTAACTTTTGGAATCTGCATTGTTCGCGCTTTTAAGTTGGGATCTGGGGACTTCAGGTATCGGGTTTGATTTACTATATTGATCAGGTGAATCATGGCGAGGACATCTCATAACGAGCTGTTTGGTTGAAATCCGGGGATTATATTTTTTGGACTTTTTTAAAAGAATTTACGAAAAAGGTGGAATACTGGTTTTATATACAGTATAAATACCTGCATGAAATTAACGCTGAATTTCGCTGATCTCAGAGCAAGTTGGTCGAAGGCCAGCCATCGAAGTAAGACGAGATTTGAATTTCAACCAGCGTCAAACAAATAACCGATAGATTATAAATAGAAAGGTAAATCACTATGTCAGATACTGAAACGAGCGCACCCTCCACAAAAAGTAGCCAAAAGGCGGATACAAAAAAAGCTGATCCCCAGAAAGAAAAGGCTCTGAGTGCAGCCTTGTCTCAGATTGAGCGTCAGTTCGGTAAAGGAACAATGATGCGTCTGGGTGACACACCTAACGTCAAGATTCCCGCTATTTCAACCGGTTCTCTTGGGCTTGATGTTGCACTTGGCATTGGTGGTTTGCCAAAGGGCCGGATCGTGGAAATCTATGGCCCTGAGTCATCGGGTAAAACTACCCTGACATTACAGGTTATTGCCGAAGCACAAAAAGCAGGCGGTACCTGTGCTTTCATCGACGCAGAACATGCGCTTGACCCACTTTACGCAGAAGCGCTGGGCGTCGACATTGAAAACCTCCTTGTTTCCCAGCCAGACACAGGTGAACAGGCGCTTGAGATTTGTGACATGGTGGTACGGTCCGGTGCTGTTGATGTTGTCATTATCGACTCTGTTGCTGCACTGACACCCAAGGCGGAAATTGAAGGCGAGATGGGTGATCACCACGTTGGTTTGCAAGCCAGACTGATGAGTCAGGCCCTGAGAAAGATGACCGGAAATATCAAGAACTCAAATACGCTCGTGATTTTCATTAATCAAATTCGAATGAAAATTGGGGTTATGTTTGGCAGTCCAGAGACCACAACTGGCGGTAATGCGCTAAAATTCTACTCATCGGTAAGACTTGATATTCGCCGTATTGGTGCCATCAAGGAAGGTGACGAGATCATTGGTAATGAAACCAGAGTCAAGGTCATCAAGAACAAGGTTGCACCTCCGTTCAAACAAACTGAGTTCCAGATCGTTTATGGCAGAGGTATCAACCGTTTGGGTGAGGTTATAGATCTTGGCGTACAAATTGGCATCGTTGATAAAGCCGGTGCATGGTATAGCTATAAGGAAGATCGAATCGGCCAGGGTAAGAAAAACGCAGCACAGTTTTTGGAAGATAATCCAAAAATGGCAGCGGAGATCGAGCAATTGGTCCGAGAGAAGTTATTGACCCCAACCAAGGCCGAAGCAGAAGCAGCTGAAGCAGACGATGGCAACGTCACGCCGATTAGTGCCAGCTGATTGCTAAACCATGTTGCAACACGGCTATAAAATGGAATAGAGCCCGGTGTTTCGTCCGGGCTCGCTGAAACAGATAATTCACGCCATTATATCCTGAAGTGCGAAATGCCCTGGTTTTGAACATCTGGTTTTCAAGGGATAATCATTTAAAAGTTGAAGGCTAAATGCTTGGAGTTGCAAGACTTGGAGTTGCAAAGTGAAGAGCGAGAACTGGCTGAGCTAAAACCGTCGGATATCAGGCGAGCCGCGATGGATCTCCTCGCCCGTCGAGAACATTCCCGGTTAGAGCTGTTGAACAAACTTTCAACCAGGCTCCAGAAACGATTCAAAGTCATTTCGGAAGCAACATTTTATGATGCTATTCAGGCCCAAATCGACCGGTTAACCGAAGAAGGCCTGCAAAGTGATTATCGACTTGCGGGTTCGGTCATCAGGTCCAGGGCCAGTCGAGGACGTGGACCCATTAAAATTAGCGGAGAGTTACGCCAGAAAGGTGTAAATGATTCTGTTGTCGCGGCTGCATTTCTTGAGGAAAACATAGATTGGTTTGAGAAAGTCCGAGCGGTATCTGACCGCAAGTTTGGCACTGAATTACCTGCCAATTCGGCAGAAAGAGCAAAACGAGGCCGGTTCTTGCAGCAACGCGGTTTCTCCTGGGACCAAATCCAGTCAATATAGCCTTAAATACCCGCTTTCCTGTTTTGTATTCCGCTTAATTTCTGTATCTTTACCCGTCCTGAATCTAACGAAGAAAATCGCAATGGATACTCGCGAGCTACGTAAAACATATTTGGACTTTTTTGCCAGTAAAGGCCATACAGTGGTCGAAAGTGCCGGGCTTGTTCCGGACAATGATCCTACCCTGCTATTTACGAATGCAGGTATGGTGCAGTTCAAGGAATCGCTCGCATTTCGGGAAAATCGCGGCTACACCCGTGCGGTGAGTTGCCAGCGCTGTGTTCGTGCCGGGGGTAAGCACAATGACCTGGACAACGTGGGTTACACCGCAAGGCATCACACCTTCTTCGAAATGCTGGGTAATTTTAGTTTTGGCGACTATTTCAAGAAGGAAGCAATAGAGTTTGCCTGGGAGTTCCTGACTGAGGTCATCAAACTCCCAAAAGAAAGACTCTGGATAACCGTCCATGACAGTGATGACGAAGCCGAGGATATCTGGGTAAATCATATCGGGATCGATCCCGCGCGTGTGACTCGACTCGGTGATGATGATAATTTTTGGACCATGGGTGATACAGGACCCTGTGGTCCGAGTTCCGAAATCTTTTGGGATCATGGCGAAGATATCCCCGGTGGCCCGCCGGGCAGTCCCGACGGTGATCTGGATAGATACATCGAAATCTGGAATCTGGTATTTACCCAATTTGACCGCTCTGCCGATGGCACCCTGACGCCCCTGCCAAAACCCTGTGTCGATACAGGCATGGGATTAGAACGTCTTGCGGCGATTTTGCAAAATGTTCACAGCAATTACGAAATAGATGTTTTTCAAACGCTGATTCATAAGGCGGCTGAACTCTTGCATCGAACGGACTTTGAAGATCCTTCACTCAAAGTGATTGCTGATCATATTCGAACCAGTACATTTCTTGTTGCCGATGGCGTTCTGCCCTCGAACGAAGGTCGTGGCTATGTCATGCGGCGAATCATTCGACGTGCACTTCGGCATGGCCACAAGCTGCAATCAAATGGCCCATTTTTCTACAAACTGGTTTCAACCATGGTTGAGACGATGGGTGAGGCGTATCCGATCATTGCCAATGCCCAGCAGCAAATTGAACGTGTCCTGTTGAAAGAAGAAGAACAGTTCGATGTCACCCTCGATCAGGGAATGAAGATCCTGAGCGAAGCGATTGCAAATCTTGACGGCAAAGAAATTCCTGGGGAGGTAGTGTTCAAACTCTATGATACCTATGGCTTTCCAACCGATCTGACCGCAGATATTGCCCGTGAACGTAATCTCGGCATTGATATGGAAGGTTTTGAAATCGAGATGGAAGGGCAGCGCCAACGTGCCCGTGCCGCGAGCAAGTTTGGTAATGTGGATGTTGATCAATACAAGCTGTCAGAGACCACCAACTTTACGGGTTATGAAGAGTTATCCGGTAACGGCACCGTGACAGCACTATTTGTCGAGGACAAACCAGCTGACAAGGTAGCTGAGGGTCAGGAAGCCGTGTTGGTCATGAACTCGACACCATTTTATGCGGAATCCGGTGGCCAGGTAGGTGATACCGGTCGAATCTACGGCAATGGCATCACATTTGACGTTTCCGATACGGTGAAGGCGGGTAACGCCTTTCTCCATAAAGGCAAATTGCTTGAAGGTGAGCTTTGTATTGGTGAATCCCTGACTGCAGATGTGGAGCGGTCTGCCAGAGATGCCACTCGACTAAACCACTCGGCAACGCACTTGCTACATGCCGCGCTTCGAACTGTGTTGGGTGATCACGTAAACCAGCGAGGTTCTCTGGTAGACGCAGACAGGCTTAGATTCGATTTCTCGCACTTTGAGCCAGTAACTGCGAGTGAGCAAAGACAGATAGAACGGCTGGTTAATGATCAGATTCGTGCCAATTCTGAAATTCAAACTGAAGTGATGCCGCTGGAACAGGCTAGAGACAAAGGCGCTATGGCGCTGTTTGGCGAGAAGTACTCGGAAGAAGTTCGGGTATTAACCATGGGGGCAGGCTTTTCCGTCGAACTTTGTGGTGGTACTCACGCGAAGCGAACCGGAGACATTGGTGTATTCAGGTTGACCGGCGAACAGGGTATTGCCTCAGGCGTGCGCCGAATTGAAGGTGTCACCGGCGCCAATGCAATTAATAACATTGAGTTGCTTGAAGATTCACTGAATGAGTCTGCAGTTCTGCTTCGTGCAGACAAAAGTAATTTTGTTGACAAAATCAGGCAGTTGGTAGAACAGAATAAGAAGCTGGAGAAGGAAGTCAGCCAGCTTAATATGAAGTTAGCCAGCGGTGCAGGGAATGATCTTGCCGACGCCGCGGTTGAAGTTAACGGCATCAAATTGATCGTGAATCGTATCGACGATGGTGACCCTAAAACACTGCCTGACGTGCTAGACCGCCTGAAAAACAAGATTCAATCGGGGGTGGTTGTGCTGGCATCAGTGAATGAAGGTAAAATTACACTGATTGCGGGAGTGACCAAAGATCTGACGGATACCATTCAAGCCGGGGCCCTCGTGAATCACGTGGCGAGTCAGGTAGGTGGTAAGGGCGGTGGCAGGCCTGATATGGCCAGAGCCGGGGGCAGTGATGTCGAGGCTTTAAC
>Ga0206123_10000883_pt1 | contig 29078 bp, 27 predicted proteins | sample Helgoland_Spring_2_FD_160086 | JGI IMG/M metagenome (GOLD analysis project Ga0206123, IMG submission 160086) | Pelagic subsurface seawater microbial communities from Kabeltonne, Helgoland, North Sea - Helgoland_Spring_Bloom_20160316_1 | ecosystem: Environmental > Aquatic > Marine > Epipelagic ...
CGTGGGGCATTCCCCATGCCGCAGTTTCATAAATACTCGATTCCTGAAAGGGATGTTTCCACTGCGTTTTGAGCAACTGTGTGGCACGTTTCAGTAATCCGTGGCGTTCGCCCTGATTGCTTCCGATTCCGATGGCACATAAGGTGTTCCCGTGGTGTTTCATTAAAGGCTATTGTGACAATTCTCGTCAAAGGGAGTAAAGCATATTTGAAGAGGCATGCTTAATCTTCGCGGAACCTTTGCAAAGATGCTACAAAGGAGGGTGTTGATGATTGTGAATGCCCTTCGATTGCTAACTTCGTGCTCTAAATTTTTTCTTTTATGTCATTTTTCAAAAATGTTGCCTCCTCCTTTGTTGGAGCCTCCCTTGCATTTATCGTTTCAGGTGCGTTGTTCTCGGTGTTGTTCGTTGGAATTTTCATCGGTGGAATTGTCTCTGCATTCAGTGATGCGGAACCAGAGAATGTTGAGCCGGTGAGCAAAAAGAACACCGTGCTGCGAATGGATTTGAGCGGTTCGATTACAGAACGTTCGACGCAAAATGCGAACCTCTCCTTGGGAGGCTTTGAAGCCAATTCGACCATGGGATTGCGCGACATTGTCAAGGGACTTGAGCGCGCTGCTGAAGACGATGACGTAGAAGGGATATACATGGATTTGGATGGCGCTGCAGCGGCTCCATCGACAATGCTTGATTTGCGCAATGCGATCGATCGGTTTCAGGAGTCGGGCAAGTGGATCATTGGTTGGGGAGAAATGGCCTCCATGGGAGGAATGTACCTCACGGCTTCCGCGGATGAGTTGTACTTGCATCCCAATGGTTATGCTGACTTTTCGGGCATGCGACTGCAAACCACCTACTACACTGGAATGCTGAAAAAACTTGGGGTAGGGATGACCGTGCTTCGGGGCCCAGACAACGAATTCAAGAGCGCAGTTGAACCGTTTACACGGAGGAGCATGAGCGCTGCCAACCGCGTGCAATTGAATGCACTTTTGGACGGAATTTGGAGGCAAACGAGCGGTGGAATTGCGCAAGGCCGAGGCGTTGATGCGTCAGCGCTGGATGAAATCGCAGATAACATTGCTTTACGCACAGCTGAGGACGCAGTGGAATGGGACTTGTTTGATGGGTTGTTGTATGAGGATGAATTGAAAGAGCGCATCAAAGAACGCCTCGATGGAGAAGATCCGATTTACGTGGACTTTTCGGACTATTTGAATCCATCGGGGTTGGAAGGATTGGAGCTCAGCATGGAAAGTGGTTTTCTTGAATCCTTGTTCGCAAGCGATTACGGGGAAAAAGAAGAGGAAGAAGAGCTAGGTGGTCCTTTGGCCGTCATCTACGCGGTGGGTGGAATTGACATGGGGGATGGCGATGATCAGTCCATTGGTTCCGCGACGCTTTCAAAAGCGCTGAGGCAAGCGCGGCTTGCGCCAGATGTGAAGGCTGTGGTTTTGCGTGTCAGCAGTCCTGGCGGTTCGGCATTGGCGAGCGACATCATCTGGCGTGAAACCGAACTTTTGAAAGAAGCCGGGAAGACGTTGGTCGTGAGCATGGGGGATTACGCTGCATCCGGAGGCTATTACATCTCGGCGGGTGCAGATCGAATTTTTGCGAACCCTACCACCATCACGGGATCCATCGGAGTCTTTGGCATGTTGCCCTATGCTGAGGAATTGATGAAGGATAAAATGGGACTCGCGTTCGATGATGTAAAGACGCATGACCATGCTGGCATTGGATTGGATGCGCAATTGGATCCGGTCCAACGGGAGGCCATGAATGCCTCGATCACCAATATTTACGAGGATTTTGTCAGCATTGTCGCAGACGGGAGGGGCATGACCTTTGAAGATGTTGATGCCATTGCTCGGGGCCGTGTCTGGACGGGAGAGGATGCCTTGGAAATTGGTTTGGTCGACGAATTGGGGGATTTGGAATCGGCAATTGCCGATGCGGCTTCGCGCGCCGGGCTGGATTCGTTGGATGAAGATCAAATTGTGTTCTTGCCGGAAGCCATGGATCCGCTTCAGGCTTTTGTAGAAGACTTGGCCGGAGCAGAAATGTTGGGAGAGGCATTGGTCAAGGCCGGTATTCCCGAAGAACAATGGCGCCAGTGGCTTTCTGTCAAGCGAATGGTGGAATCCAAAGACCGCATTCAAGCACGTCTTCCTTTTGGAATTGAAATCAAATGACGCGGGGGCACACCGTGTATTTCCGAAACGGATGGCTCGGGTTGCTCTGGGCCTTGGTTCTACCGATGCTCGTTGCATCGTGTCAGCGAAATACGGCCGCTAAAGATCCCCAGTCTGCGAGCAATGAAGCCCAAGTACGTTCCCGTGCTTCTGATCCGTTTGATCTTTTGGGAGCCCGCATTGAAGGGGATTCCATGATGCTAGACGTCCGGTATGGCGGTGGTTGCCAGGAACATGTGTTTGATTTAGACGCTGGACCGATGTTGAAGAGCTTGCCGCCCAAACAGTTGCTGTCCATTTGGCATGACGCCAAAGGTGACAATTGCCGCGCACTGTTTACGAAAACCATTGCGTTTGATCTAGTTCCATACCGCAGAAGTCCACACGGCATTACGGTCATAGTCTTGGATGGGCAAGAATTGATCTACGAATACCGCTGAATGGCGGCGTAAACTTATCTGTATGGAGCCAACCACCTTCCTGTTCCTCGTCGGATTTGCGGTGAGCATTGGTGGGTGGATGGTCCACGAAATCATGCTGGCTGTAGCTTTTGGTAGGAGCACGAAAAGACAGGAAAACGAGCGAGTCGCCGGAGGAGTTGATGCGCTGATTCCTCAGGCTCAGGGGGTTCGGGCAAGTGTTTTGGTGTGTGTGCGGAACGGTAAACGGCATATAATCGGCCTTCTCAAGGCGATTGAAAAACAAAATTTCGAAGGGAAATGGGAGGTCGTCGTCGTGGATGACGATTCCACGGACGGCACCTGGCAGGAATTGGAATCTTTTCATGAAATCCATGATTCTTCATTTGCATTGCGCACTTTTGAGCTTGGCAATACGCGTCCGGGGAAAAAGGAGGCCTTGGCCCTGGCAGTGCAACAGGCCAGAGGCGCCGCATTGGTTTTTACGGATGCAGACTGCTTGCCCGCGAGCAATGCCTGGTTGAAGCGAATGGTGGAACCCTTGGAATGCGGGCAAGATTTGATTCTAGGCCTGAGTTTGCCGCGAACAGAGCGCGGGCCTGGGGTGCTCGGCGCGTTGCAAGCTTGGGATGCATTGCGGATTGCCAGAAGCTATGTAGGCTGGGCTGAGCTTGGAAGTCCGTACATGGGAGTAGGGAGAAACATGGCCATGCGCGCAGCCGTGCATCCGGGTTTTGAAACACATCAGGACCTCGCTTCTGGCGACGATGATTTAGCGGTTCAGCGGCTGGTATCTGCGGCCGATTGCCGGGTTCATACGCTTACCGACCGTGAGGCACAGGTGGATTCGGGGCTTCCTCAGACTTCCGTGCGATGGATGAATCAAAAGCGCAGGCATTGGTCTACGGCCCCGCGATATGCCCGAATGGATCGGCTGCGCTTATTGTTTCCGCAACTTTTGACAATGCTTTGGCTGGTGTTTGGCCTTTTGGCGCTCACCAGCGGATCGCAGGGTGGGGTTTTGCACATTGTTCTATGGATACTCGGCATCGGACTGGGGTCTGCTTGGCTCACTGCGGTCCTTATCTTTCGGTCAATCGCCAAAGCGTGCCAAGCCCCTGATCATTGGTTCCATTACGGTTGGCTTCAACCGTTCGGGACCGCCTGGACTTGGATGATGGCCATGACCATGGCCATCATTCCTTCCCGGGATCAGTGGTAAGCTGTTGCGGCGACTCACCAACTGTTTGACCGCCCATTTCATGCCCATGGATGTGAACCCCAATTTGTCTGACAAAGCCCGCTATGACTATGCATTGGTGTTGCGTGCTACCAAAGAAAAGGATGAAAAAGCGTATGCAGAACTCATGCAGCGCTACCGCGATTCGATCTTTCACATGATCAACAAGATGGTCTTCAGTTCGGACGACGCGGATGATTTGACGATTGAGACCTTCAGCAAAGCGTTTCAACGCCTTGAGCAGTACACGCCAGCGTACGCGTTCTCCACTTGGCTCTTCAAGATCGGCTCGAATCACACGATTGATTTCATTCGAAAGAAACGCATCAAGGCGCTTTCGCTGGACCAAGGATTTCGCAATGAGGATGGCGATTCCATGGAAATTCATGTGGCCGATGGGGGCTTAGATCCCTTTGAATCGCTCGAGAAAAAAGAACGCAAGGAACGCATGCACGACGTGGTAGGTGAATTGAAGCCGAAGTACCGTCGCTTGGTTGAAATGCGATACTTCGAGGAGAAGAGCTACGATGAAATTTCGGACGAGCTCGGATTGCCTTTGGGCACCGTCAAAGCACAATTGTTCCGAGCACGGGACATCTTAGAACGTGTTTTGGGCGGTGTACGGGAGACCATCTGATGATGGAATACGCCCAACTTGTGCCGAACTTGCCTGAAGAGGCCCAAGAGCAACTTAGCCGATTGCGGCCGCTCTACGAAGAGTGGAATGCGGCCATCAACGTCATTTCAAGAAAGGACATGGAGTCGTTTGAGGAAAGGCATGTCCTGCACAGCCTAGCGATTTTCAATGCCATGCGGTTTGCCCCGGGTAGCCGTGTGTTGGACGTGGGGACCGGTGGAGGTTTCCCGGGCATACCGCTCGCAATTGCCTGTCCGGATGTCGAATTTACCTTGTGCGACAGCATTGGCAAGAAAATGAAAGTTGTCGGTGCAGTGGTTCACGCACTGGGACTGAAAAATGTCACCATGCACCACGGCCGTGCCGAGGAAATTACGGGTCAATTTGATTTCATTGTGAGCCGCGCGGTCACCCGAATGGATCGGTTTTTGCCTTGGATCATCAACCAAATCAGCGGAAGGTCTTTGAATCCTTGGCCCAATGGTGTTTTGGCCTTGAAAGGAGGCGATTTAAAAGAAGAATTGAGTGAAGTGGCTCAAACTACCGAGGTCATCCCCATTGCGCAGTGGTTTGATTCCCCTTTTTTTGAGACGAAATCCGTGGTGTACGTGAAAGTAAAATGAGCTTCGGGATGGATGGAAATCTACGCTGTTGCATATGCAGCAAAAACAGCTGAAAAGAAGAAGAGGAACTCCTTCGAGTCCCTCTTCATAACCTGCAAGAAATTGAAACCAACACAGTATTCTCAGACCGTGTTATGCCTCTAAGACGAGGATAAACATCAAGGGTTGCCTTTGGATTTTTTTTTTTAGTCAACCATAAATCGGTAGCCAACGCCTCGTACAGAAGTAAAATGTTCCGGCTTTTTGGGATTGGACTCAAAGTATTTCCGAAAAGCAACGATGAAGTTGTCAATGGTCCTTGTTTTGGGGAGGGCGGAATAGCCCCAGACAATTTTGAGGATTTCCTCCCGGCTGACCACATGGTTGGCACGCGAAATGAGGAGCCTGAGCAAGCTCACCTCCCGCTTGGTAATGCTTTTGATCTCTCCTTCCCGTGTGGTGATTTGGTAGCCATCAAAGTCGATGCAGCATCCCGATCCAAAATGGTACACAGACGCTACGGATTCTGAAGTCGGTCCATTGAGGCGAACCAAACGCTTTACACGCAACAACAATTCTTCTAGATGGAATGGTTTTCCGAGGTAATCATCACCGCCGGCCCTTAATCCCTCGACACGATCAGCACCTTCGTTCTTGGCCGTTAGAAACAATACCGGTAACTCGGAACCTTCCACGCGCAGCGCCTGGCAGACTTCAAGACCATCTATCTTGGGCATCATGACATCGAGTACAGCCGCATCGATGTGATTCTCCTTTGCCAATTGCAGTGCTTCTTCACCGTTTTTCGCTTCGATGACAAACCACCCTTCTCGCTCAAAATTGAGTTTGACGGTTCGGCGCAATGTCAGGTCGTCTTCCGCCAAGAGGATTCGCGGTTGAGGTGGAGATGAGATGTGCATGGTGTAAATTTCGGACGAAAATGATTTCATGGAGAAGGAAAATCTGAACGAAGTACCAACAATTGCAGATGCCATTGGTTTGGAAGTGTTGACTGTTGAGGCAGAGCGGGTCACTGGACGAATGCCTGTGGACGCTAGAACCCATCAGCCGTATGGATTGCTTCATGGCGGAGCAAGCGTGGTTTTAGCGGAAACGCTCGGTTCGGTAGGGTCTCATTTTCTGGTCGCTGATCAAGGCAAGGCTGCTGTTGGTGTAGAGGTCAATGCGAACCACGTGCGCGGCGTCCGGTCAGGATGGGTGCATGGCGAGGCGAAATTGATTCACCGTGGGGGGAAGATGCACGTTTGGACCATTGAAATCAAAGACGAGAAGGAGCGATTGGTTTGCACGAGTCGACTGACGGTGATGATCATTGCTCAGCCCCAAAAGAATGGCTCGGCACCTGCTGAGAAAGAAGAATGAGCAGCGCTTCCAATACTTTTCGCTTGTGGTGGAAAATGCCCGGTTCGGGTCCAGATGAAATCTGGACGCTGGAGGCCGATGATAAAGGCGAAACGGAATTTCATTTTTCTCCGTTCATTCCATCACAAGGCGCCCCTCATTTGAGAATCCGTGGCCACAAACGCCGTGCCTCGTCTCCTCAAAAGGGTGCGTTGAATTTGCAGAAGTCTCCAACCAAAACAGGAGTGATGCAGGCGAATCATATAGAGGCAGTGGATGCGGCCTTGGCCGCCATAGATCGGGGTGAATTGGAAAAAGTGGTTCTCAGTCGTTCGGAATTCTGGACCACATCGCTGGGGCCTGAAGCAGTATTCGAATCCAAGTGCCGGATGTATCCGGATGCGATGGTCTACCTGCTCGCACATCCAGAGGCAGGCGTCTGGCTCGGGGCATCTCCCGAGCTTTTGCTCAGGCGTTCCGGCGATCAATTTGAGACGGTTTCCTTGGCGGGTACCAAGTCGGACGTGCACGCCGCTTGGACGGAAAAGGAGTATCGGGAGCAAGAGATGGTGACTGATTTTATTACAGCTCGTCTGGAAGCGGCAGGAGCAATGAATGTGGATCAAAGCAGTGTGCAAGACCGCACCTATGGATCCATCAAACACTTGGAATCCCAAATTTTATTCTCCTCGAAAGCGGACGAATCCGCGTGGTTGCAAGAGCTGCATCCCACACCAGCTGTTGGCGGAACACCGCGAGGAAGTGCGTTGAAATTCATTGCTGACCATGAACGTGAGGAGCGTGAATATTACACAGGATTCATAGGATGGAGCGAGGCGGAAACCTCCAGCTTTTATGTGAATTTGCGCTGCATGGCATGTTTTTCGGACGGATTCCGCTTGTTTGCCGGTGGTGGAATCGTAAGCGGCTCTGATGCAGTGGAAGAATGGGAGGAGACGCGGGCAAAAATTGAAACGATTCGCACCACCTTGAATCGTTAACCGTTCTAAACCGCCTTATTTTTGCGCCATGAGGACGACGGATCATCCAGGAGCCCATGAGCTTATTTCTACCTGGCAATCGTTGGGGTTGAAACGCATTGTCGTTTCCCCAGGTTCACGAAGCGCTCCGCTCGTGCTTGCTGCAGATGCGTTGGGGTTGGAAATCACGGTGGCACTTGACGAGCGCAGTGCGGCGCATATGGCCTTGGGGATGGCGTTGCAATCGGGATTGCCTGCCTGTGCGATTACCACTTCGGGGACCGCTGCACTCAACCACGGCTCGGCCATGGCGGAGGCGTTTTATATGGGGGTGCCACTCATCAGCGTCACCGCAGATCGTCCCATTTCGAAGCGGCACATGGGGCCGGGTCAAATGGTGGTTCAATCGCATGCGTTCGAATCCCATTCCGTTTGTTCCCTTGAATTGGACGAGCAAGTCATGTCACCAGCGGAATTGCGAGGAGCGGCCACGGAAGCGTGGCTTCAAGCCCAGCGAGGTCCAGTGCATGTCAATGTGCCCTTTGACGAACCGCTTTATGGCATGTCCGAAAATTCGGCTAAGGCCTTGGTTGAAGCCAGCGCGGCGGTTGAAGTGGACCAGGCCATGCCGGAAGAGCTGGTCGACCAATTGAGTTGCCATGATCCGAAAGTTTTGGTTTTATTGGGTGCGGTTCCAGCATTTTTGCGCTCGGCTGAATCGCTGTCCGCTTTGATGGAACGGGCCGCTGTTTTTGCCAATGCTTTTGGTCCGATTCCGTCGATGAACGTCGAAACGTCTGCGTCGGCGATGCTCAATGCTTGGAATGGACAAGACGGAGATGACTTTCAGCCCGATGCAATCATTTCTTGCGGTCTTCCTCCAATGGACAAGAAGTGGCGGGCGCAGTTGGTCGAATGGAAAGCACCGCACTGGCACATCGGTAATGAAGTGCACGATTGGGACATGTTCAATGCAAAAGTCGGCTCGTGGAATATTTCGGCTGCGAAAGGTCTCGCACAACTTATGCAGGCCATGCCCGGATTCAATGCGTATGCCGGGCAATGGAACGTGGCGGCCGATCGGCGGGCGGCAAGCGTTGCCAAAATGGCTGCGAAGTGGCCAGACCAATGGACCGATTGGCACATTTACCAGCGTCTCGCGGCTGCACTGGATGATCAAGCTTCGGTGCATTTTGCCAATTCTACCTCGGCGCGCTATGCCCAATGGTTTGATTGGGGGAATCGCACCTTGCATGCGAACCGTGGAGTGGCGGGCATTGACGGTTGCTTGAGCACGGCAGTAGGAGATGCCTTGGCCAATCCCAATCGACCGGTTGTGTTGCTGACCGGAGACGCAGCTTGGTTGTATGATGCGAACGGACTCGCCGTGCATCCAAAGCCCGCAAATCTGAAGGTTATCGTCATAAACAATGGCGGAGGGAATATTTTTCGTTGGATCGAAGGACCGGAAAAAGAAGAGGTGCTGGAGCACTATTTCGAAGCACCTTTTGCGGAAAACATGAAGGGAAGCGCGCTTCAGCTCGGACTTGCCTATGGATCTGCTAAAAATTGGAGTGAATTTGAAGAATCATTTCCTTTGTGGCGCAACATCGCAGGCCCATCCTTGTTAGAATTGAAGACAAACGGCACAGATTCGGTAGGCTTTCTCCAAGCACTCCGAGCAGGGGAGGCTTCAAAATGAAAACGTAGTTCAACTTAGAATTCAAAAGAACATGGCGCAGAGAATTTGGGAATCCATCAAGGAATACGAGGACATTCGGTTTGAATACTGTGATCAGGTGGCCAAAATCACCATCAACCGCCCTGAGGTTTACAATGCATTCCGACCGGAGACCAACATGGAAATGTTGGATGCAATGCATATCTGCCGTGAGCGCACGGACATCGGAGTCGTCGTTCTGACCGGTGAGGGAGAGAAAGCCTTTTGCAGCGGTGGTGATCAAAATGTCAAAGGAGTTGGCGGTTATATTGGAGGCGACGGCGTCCCCCGACTCAACGTGCTTGATTTGCACAAGGAGATTCGCGCTTTGCCCAAGCCCGTTGTGGCCATGGTCAACGGATATGCCATCGGTGGCGGCCATGTACTGCACGTCGTATGTGATTTGACCATTGCTTCGGAGAACGCTATTTTCGGACAAACCGGGCCCAAAGTGGGCAGCTTTGATGCCGGTTTTGGTTCGAGCTACCTCGCTCGCCACGTCGGCCAGAAAAAGGCCCGCGAAATTTGGTTCCTCTGCGAGCAGTATTCCGCAGCGGAGGCTGAACGGATGGGGATGGTCAATACCGTAGTGCCACTAGCGGAGCTTGAAAACACCACAATGAAGTGGTGTGCAACCATGTTAAAACGATCACCACTCGCGTTGCGAATGATCAAACGGGGATTGAATGCAGAACTCGATGGTCAACGCGGGCTCATGGAATTTGCGGGAGATGCCACGATGATGTACTATTTGATGGAAGAGGCGCAGGAGGGCAAGAATGCATTTCTTGAAAAGCGCGATCCTGATTTTCAGAAGTTTCCAAAATTTCCTTGATCACAGGCCATGGCGGTTCGGGATTGGATACAAGCTTCTCGTTTGCGCACGCTGCCCTTGGCCGCGTCATGCGTCCTCGTTGGCGCGGCGATAAGCCATGGGTTAGTCCAGCAATCCGAATTGCTCAGGACCCAGTTTTGGGTGGTTTTCTCTTCCATTTTGGTCACGGTCATTTTATTGCAGATTCTCTCCAATTGGGCAAACGATTGGGGGGACTTTGAAAACGGTGCGGATGATTCGAGTCGCCAGGATCGTGCCGTTGCTTCGGGCAGAATTACGCCAGTCGCCATGAAAAAGGCGGTCCTTGGACTCGCGATTTTGGCCTTTCTGAGTGGTCTTGTTGCGTTGTTTCTGTCCTTTTTCGAAGCAGGCCTTCTGATGCCAGCGTTGTTTTTCTTGGTACTCGGCATGGCGGCCATCGCTGCAGCATTTCGCTACACGGCTGGAAAAAGTCCATACGGTTACAAAGGACATGGAGACGCCATGGTATTTTTGTTTTTCGGATGGATTGGAGTGTTGGGCACCGCTGCCTTGCTATCCCATCAATGGAACTACGATTGGTTGTTGCCGGCAACTTGGTCAGGAACGATGTCCGTCGCGGTCTTGAATTTGAATAACATGCGGGACCATGCCTCGGATGCCATTGCGGGCAAAAACACCCTTGTGGTGCGCAAAGGGTTGACGTGGGCCAAGCGTTACCACCTGGTTTTGTTTTTAGTGGGATGGTGCTCGTGGTGGTTGTACGCTTTGGTTTTGCATTCCGGAGAATGGCGGGGAATGGGGTGGATCGGTGTGTTGAATGCGGTGCATCTCGCACACGCCTTTCGGGTGTTCAACGTCTCAAACCCAGCGGATTTGGATCCTGAATTGAAGCGCGTTGCGCTTTCATCGGCCGTAGCCGCGTTATTTCTGCTCATGGCACAAACAGGACTCACAGTGTCATGAGGCAGTTGGGCATCGATGTGCAGTGGGTTCGGTTTGAAATGAAATTCAAGAAACCCGCCAAGACCTCCCGAGGAACCTTGATAACCAAACCCTCTTGGCTCATTCGATTGCGAAACAACGCCGGTAAATGCGGATGGGGGGAATGCAGCATCATTCCGGGCTTAAGCATCGATGAGCCTGCTCGAATCGAAGCCCACCTTCGTGGCATTCAACAACGGCGTGAGGTCGTGTTAGAAGAGGTTCCAATCGCCCTGCCTGCCCTGCGCTTTGCCATTGAAATGGCCTTGGCCGATTTGATAACCCATGAGTCGTTTGTCCCATTCGACGGTTCTTTTGCACAAGGGCAATCCCGAATTGAAATCAATGGATTGATTTGGATGGATGATCCAAAGGGATTATTGAACCAGGCAGCAACCTTGCTCAAATCTGGTTTTAAAACGTTGAAAGCCAAGGTTGGGAGCATGCCGTTCGAACAAGAGTTGGAATGGATGAGCTCCTTGCGTGCGATGGCACCTGATGTGACCTTTCGAGTCGATGCCAATGGCGCATTTTCGCAGCCGGAATCGGGTTGGACTCCGCTAAAGAAATTGGAGTCTCTGGCTGAGATTGGCTTGCATAGCATTGAACAACCGCTTCACCCAACGGACAGAAGTGGATTGGCAGAACTCTGCAAGGTGAGTCCAATCCCAATAGCTTTGGATGAGTCTTTGATTGGCATTCCTTTGGAAGAGCAAGGAGCTTTACTCGATGCGATTGATCCGGATTTTTTGGTGCTAAAGCCAAGCCTGCTTGGCGGTTTTGCGGCAGCGCAGCATTGGATTAACCAAGCGGAACAGCGTGGCATGGGCTGGTGGGTTACCTCAGCATTGGAGACCAATATGGGGTTGAACGCAATTGCGCAATGGACGGCCAATGGCATTCAATCGGACACGCCTTTGTTGCCACAAGGGCTGGGAACCGGTGGCTTGTTTACCAATAACATAGCATCTCCATTGGAAGTAAGCGAGGGCTACTTGAGTGCTCGTGGAGTCCAAAATTGGGAAGCCCCTGAAGTTCCTTCCGTCTCATGAGGCCTCGAATTCATATCGCGGGTCAGTGGTGGCCATTGCAGAAGGACAAGCTGGCATCACTCAAGGAATCGTGCACGGACCTTTGGGAGCGAGAGACAGTGCAAGTGCTCACGGACTGGTGGTCGGAAGGAGATGAAATGACTTCGTTGACTTCGGGTTCAACTGGCGCGCCCAAGCCCATTGTCCATACTAAAAAAGCCATGGTCGAAAGCGCCGAGCGGACCATCCGTTTTTTTAATTTGCTTCCGGGAACCCAAGCGATTTTGGTCTTGCCCGCGCGATTCATTGGCGGAAAGATGATGCTCATCCGGGCACTCGTAGGGGGATGGGACATCAAAATAGAGCGCCCCGGAGCGCTTCCCGCGGGGGCTGCTCCGTGTGACTTTATAGCCATGACTCCCGCGCAGGCCGCGGCGCTTATTGAGCATCGACCCAGTGCTTGGGCGCAGCTAGGAACGGTTTTGCTCGGTGGAAGCGCAGTCGATGATTCCCTCATTCAACTGATGCCCAAAGGTCCAAAGGTTTTTGAATCGTTCGGAATGACCGAGACCATCAGCCACTTTGCCTTGCGCCAATTGGCTCCCGTTCACGAAGCTGCCTTTCAATGCTTAGACGGCTTTGATGTGGCGCAAACGGCGGACTCGGTGTTGGAAATTGTCTTTCCCAATGGGAAGCGTTTGAAAACAAATGATGCCGTGAAAGTGACGGGCGTCGCAGCCTTTGAATGGATGGGCCGAAGGGATGATGTGATCAACTCGGGCGGAATCAAAATTCATCCTGCACAAATTGAAAAGGCACTTGCTTCCCTGATACCTGGCCCCTTCAAAGTCTATGGGGAATACCATGCCACGTGGGGGACTCAATTGGTTCTGCGCGTTCACGCGACGGCACCACCCGCAAATGCTTCCGAATTGGAAGCGGAATGGACTGCATGGGCCAAACGCAATTTGCCTTCCCATCATTCCCCAAAACGCATCGAATGGAAGGAGCTCAAACAAACCGGATCTGGAAAATGGCTCAGGCCTTGATTCCTGTTTAATTTCGCTGCTATGAACGAACCTGATCCGACCGAATTGCCGGTGCTTGTTTTTGCAACGCACAATGCCAACAAGGCGCGCGAAGTTCAGGACATGCTGAGCGGCACATACCGAATCCAGACGCTCTCAGACATCGGATGCCATGAAGAGATTCCCGAGACGGCAGCGGACCTCAAGGGCAATGCTTTCCTCAAGGCGCAGCATGTGCATCAGGAGTACGGTCTGGATTGCTTCGCGGATGATACAGGATTGGAGGTCGATGCGCTGGAAGGTGCGCCCGGGGTGCGAACGGCTCGCTATGCGGGAGAAGATGCGGATGCACAAGCGAATATGTCCAAATTGCTTGAGGCGCTTGCGGATGCGGATGGTGAGGATCGCACCGCGCGCTTTCGCACTGTGATTTGCCTCATTAGAGGGGGACAGGTGGAATACATAGAAGGTACTTGTGAAGGAAGTATCGTTGGGAAACAGAGCGGGGCAAAAGGATTTGGTTACGATCCTGTTTTTTCACCGGAAGGAGAGACCGTGACATTTGCCGAAATGTCAGCAGCTGCCAAAAATGAACGAAGCCACCGGGGAAAGGCAATCCGATCTATGGTGAGCGAATTGTTGGGAAAGTCTTGAAGGATGGCGTTTTGCCGTGAAAAGTTGTTGCATATTTGCCACTGAAAAGGGATAACGCATGAATTACCTCGATTTCGAAGAACCGATTCTACAGTTGCGCGAGCAACTCACGCAAGCGCAAGAGTTGCAGGAAACAAGCGACGTGGATATGGCCAATCTGGTAGAGGACCTCGAATCCAAGATCCGAGAAGTAACAGCCAACATCTATTCAGACTTAACCCCTTGGCAGCGTGTGCAGGTCAGCCGCCACCCCGACCGACCCTATACCTTGAATTACATCGAGGCGATTACGGACGGACGCTTTATGGAGTTGCATGGAGACCGCACAGTGAAGGACGACAAAGCCATGGTCGGAGGATTCGGTTTCATCGATGATCAAAGTGTAATGTTCATTGGTCAACAAAAGGGGGTGAACACCAAGATGCGGCAATACCGCAATTTTGGAATGGCAAATCCGGAGGGTTACCGCAAGGCATTGCGCCTCATGAAGCTCGCAGAGAAATTCAATCGCCCCATCGTGACGTTAATTGATACGCCTGGTGCCTATCCAGGATTAGAGGCGGAAGAGCGAGGCCAAGGAGAAGCGATTGCACGAAACCTGATTGAGATGTGTCAATTGAAGGTGCCGGTGATTTGCATCGTTATCGGGGAGGGTGCCTCAGGAGGCGCATTGGGCATAGGAATCGGAGACCGGGTTCTGATGCTGGAAAACACTTGGTACAGCGTAATCAGTCCCGAATCGTGTTCTTCTATTCTTTGGCGGAATTGGGAGCACAAGATGGAAGCAGCCGCAGCCTTGAATTTGACGAGTGAAAACATGCAGTCATTGGGACTCGTGGATGGCATCATTCCTGAACCTTTAGGGGGTGCACATGCCGATCCTGAGGCGATGTACAAACAGGTTAAAAAAGAAATAAAAAAGCACCTTTCAAAATTGATTCCCATGCACGCAGACAAGCGTGTAGAACGCCGAATTAGGAAGTTCTCATCAATGGGCGTAGTCAATAGCTGAGGGTGTCCAAGGATTGCGTAGTTTTGTCACGAATTTGAAGATTCACAACATACAGTATGAAGAGTAACGTTAACACCTGGAAGTTGCCCGCAGTGGCTATTATCACTTCCCTGATTTTCTTTGCAGGATGCGCCGGATTAGGCAGCATGGACAAGGAAAAAGAGGCCTTGGGCCTGGAATCATCACCGGAGCCACTCATTTTGCGAGGCGATCAGGTGGAATTGAAAATTGAAGGAAAATTTCCGCCCAAGTACTTTGCGAAGAAAGTAAGTGTCGAGGCAACGCCGGTCCTTTCATGGGATGGCGGGAGCGCTTCTTTCGATACGCAGGGATTCCAAGGGGAAGAAGCCGCAGGCAATTACAAAGTGATTCCATTCGAGAATGGGAAAGCCTTTACCTATGAAGCTTCTGTGCCGTTTGATCCAGCCATGGAGGATGCGGGAGAATTAACCGTTCGCATTTCAGGGACCAAAGGAAGCAAGACGGTGGATTTTGATCCAATCGTAATCGGTGCAGGTGTAATCACCACTCCCCTCATGGTGCAGTCAGATGACCGCTTCATCCTCGCAAAGGATAATTTTAAGCGTGTATTGAGCTACACGGAAGAAGCAACGGTTAATTATGCCAAGAGTTCTTCTACCGTGCGTTCAGGCGAATTGCGCGACGAGGATTGGAAGGCATTGAAGGCATTAGTCGCCCTCGCCAACGACGCGGATAGTGTGTCCTTAACCGGCGTAGCTATCGAAGCATATGCTTCACCCGAAGGTGAAATCACGTTGAACGAAGACTTAGCGTCAGATCGCGCCTCATCAGCAGCGAAAGCCATGACCCGTGAAATGAAGCGTAAGAAAATGACAGCGGACGAAGCATTTTTCAGTTTGGTTCCCAAAGGGGAAGATTGGAAAGGGTTCAAGTCCCTGATGAGCGCTTCCTCTATTGAAGACAAGAATTTGATCTTGCGCGTTTTGGAGATGTACAGCGACAAAAACAAACGAGAAGAAGAGATTCGCAACATCGCCAAGACATACAAGGAAATTGAAAAGGACATTCTACCACAATTGCGTCGGTCACAAATGTCTGTTGGCTACGATGTAGAAGGTTACACGGATGAGGAACTGATGGACTTGAGCATGAACAATGCCGAGGCATTGACGGTGGAAGAATTGCTTTACGCAGCCACCTTGTTCGATGACATGAATGAAAAGCTGACCGTTTACCAAGCCACCGCGCGCGTGCATGCAGGTGATTACCGTGGGCACAACAATGCTGGCTGGTGTTTGGCCCAAATGGGACGAATGAATCAAGCATGGGAATTATTCAACGCAGCACTTGAGCTGAAGCGAGACAAGACAGTCCTCAATAACGTGGCAGCCATCACACGCAAGGACGGAAACATCGACGATGCGATGGCCTTGTTGAATGAAGCTTCTGGAGCCGGTCCAGAGGTCGGATACAACAAAGGAATTATCCTCATTCAAAAGGGCGATTATCCTTCTGCAATTTCCAACATGGGTCGCGAGAGCACGGTCAATGTCGCCTTAGCAAAAATGCTAAATGGCGATGCCTCAGCCGCGAAGAAGACGCTGGAAAACGCCAACGATGATAGTGCCGCTGCAAGCTACGTAATGGCGATTGCATGTGCCCGGCTCAAGGACGCTGCGGGAGCGAAGAAGTACCTTGCGGAAGCACTTGCGAAAGATCCGAGCATGCGAGCGAAAGCGGAGCGAGATCTCGAATTCCGAGACATGCGCGGAGAGATGGGCATGTAATCCCACCGAAAAAAAGCATTGAAAAGAGCCTCGGATACGGGGCTCTTTTTTTGTTCAATAGGTTGGGTGCTACTTTAGGGGCATGAATATCCTTTTTTCGGTGTTTCCTTCGTCATTCCTATTTGTCATTTCGCTGGGTCTTTCGTCGTCGGTTAATCCCTCGCTTGCTCAGGCAATGGCAGCTGCAGAGGTGGAGGCCTATCTATTTGATTTGACCGATGTTCGATTTGAACCTTCTGACTTTCAGCCCGCAAGCTTCACAGGAGCGTGGAATTTAAAAATTCGTCAACCGTTGGACCATGACCATCCTGAAAAAGGTTGGTTCTATCAGCGGGTTTATTTATCCCATCGCGATGCGGAATTGCCCGTTGTACTCGTGACCGAGGGATACAACCGAGGACGCAATTATGAAACAGAATTGGCCAAGTCCATTGGGGCGAATCAAGTCATCGTTGAGCATCGGTATTATGGAGAAAGCGTGCCGGATTCTATGGATTACCGATACTTGAATATTCGACAAGCCACGCGTGATTTGCATCGGATTCGAACGATTCTCGGAAAGCTTTACCCATCACCTTGGGTCGCTTCTGGAATTAGCAAAGGTGGACAGACGACCCTTTACTACCGTTATTTTTTTCCAGAGGATGTGGTTGCAAGCGTGCCGTATGTCGCTCCGATCAATCTATCCTTGGAGGATGAGCGGATCTATGCATTTCTGGATGAAGTCGGGAGTGGGCAGTGCCGGCGTCAAATACAGGCCATTCAGCGACGTATTTTAGACGAGTATGACGCGAGTTTATTGCGGTTGAAATGGCACGCCAAAGGAGCCGAATACCAGTTCGGCTATTTATCCCTGGAAGAAGCATTTGAATATGCCGTTTTGGAGTATCCATTTTCATTTTGGCAGTGGGGAGCCGATTGTGATGCATTGCCAAAAGCAAACGCGTCTCTGGAAGTCATTCTGGATCATTTCCTGGAAATCAGTGGGTTGGGCTTCTTTTCGGATGACGGGATGGTGAACTACGCCTCGCATTACTACCAGTGCGCCGCGGAGTTTGGTTATTATGGGTATGAAGTAGAACCGTTCAAATCGTCCCTCCGAGCGCTTGCATCCGATGCCAACCCTTCGGCGATTTTTACGCCCAATCACATGGCCGTGGAATACGATGGAGGTGCATTGGCCCAATCGGTTTACGATTGGATTGATTCGGAAGGAGACGAGATCATTTACATCAATGGCGCGCTCGATACGTGGAGTGCAACGGCGATGCCGCCCAATAATGACCGCGATGCCCTTTATTTCTTTCTCGAGGGAGAGAGCCACGGTACTGCGAGGATTCGCAATATGACCGAGGCTCAGAAGGAAAGCATCCGGGATGCACTGGAGCGCTGGATGGGCATTGAATTGACCGGCACCCTCGCCGATTGACCCTGCCGCAGCACCCTCAGTAGGGAAATTGCATTTTCCGGGCGGCTTCCCATAACAGGATGCCTCCGCAAACGCTCACATTCAGGCTCTGTTTGGCGCCGAATTGCGGGATTTCGATGGTGGTGTCACACTGCTCAATCGTTTCACTTTCAACGCCGCGGACTTCATTTCCAAAGACAAAAGCCCATGATTCCCCGGGAGCGGGTTTCCAGTCGTGAAGCGCAATGCTTGAAGGGGATTGCTCAATGGCGGCAACCTTGAATCCTTCACGCTGCAGGGAAACAATCGCAGCGAGGGCCGAATCGTGGCTGCGCCAGGGCACGTATTCGGATGAACCCAGCGCGCTCTTGAGGATATCGCGGTGCGGCGGATTTGCAGTATAACCGCAAAGTTCCAAGGCTTCGATTCGAAACGCATCACCACTTCGGAAGAATGCACCCACATTGATTCCAGATCGGATGTTTTCCAGCACGACGCGAACCGGTAGTTTTTGGGCGGCTGAATAGCCTTCAGCTGTGGTCTTATTCTCGTTCACGATTTTGATTGGGTATCAATGAGATCTTTCAAGGCGAAGAATTCATCACGCAGCCTCGCAGCCTCCATGAAGTCCAAGTCTTTGGCCGCGCGTTCCATTCTTTTTTTGGTTTCTTCTGCTGTCTTCTGCAATCCTTCCAATGGCATGGATTGCCAGACGGGATCGGTGAAATTTTTCGAGGCATTGGGGTCTTGCTCCGCTACCATATGCCGGGGCCGATCATCCAATTCGCGGCTTTGCTCGAAGATGGTCTTCTTCTGCTTCTTGATTTGTTGTGGCTCAATTCCATGCTCGGTGTTGAAAGCCTTTTGTTTCTCCCTCCTGCGCTCCGTTTCCTCCATTGTACGGTTCATTGAGTCCGTAATTTTGTCGGCATACATAATGACACGGCCTTCAACATTTCGGGCCGCTCGTCCGGCTGTCTGTGTCAGGGAGCGGTCGGACCTTAGGAAGCCTTCTTTGTCTGCATCCATGATCGCAACGAGGGAAACTTCGGGAATGTCCAGGCCTTCTCGTAGAAGGTTCACCCCGACGAGCACATCGAATACGCCATCGCGCAATTCACGAATGATCTCCACACGGTCCAAGGTCTTGACATCCGAGTGAATGTAACGCGCCGGAATGCTCAAGCGATCGAGGTATTTCGTGAGTTCTTCTGCCATGCGCTTCGTGAGTGTCGTCACCAGAATTCGGTTGCCTTGTTCGATCGTGATCCGGATCTCCCCAATTAAGTCGTCCACCTGGTGCTCACACGGACGCACTTCGATGGGAGGGTCCAGGAGTCCCGTTGGTCGGATGACTTGCTCGACGATGATGCCTTCGGACCGCTCCAATTCGAGGTCAGCCGGTGTGGCAGAAACATATAGAATCTGCTGGGTGATGTCATCGAATTCGTCGGATTGCAACGGCCGATTATCGAGCGCAGAGGGAAGGCGAAACCCATAATCGACCAAGTTGATTTTGCGCGATCGATCTCCGCCGTACATGGCGCCCACTTGTGGAACCGTCACGTGGCTCTCATCCACCACCAGCAGGAAATCATCCGCAAAGTAATCCAAGAGGCAAAAGGGACGTTCCCCTGGTTTTCTTCGGTCGAAATACCGGCTATAATTTTCAATGCCGTTGCAAAATCCGATCTCCTTGATCATTTCCAGATCATACAGCGTCCGCTCCTCAAGCCTTTTTGCCTCGAGGTACTTCGCTTGCTCTTGAAAGAAGGCCTTTTGTTTTTCGAGATCTTGCTGGATTTCCCAAACGGCTTGATCGGTTGTCGACTTGCTCGCGACGAACAGATTTGCAGGGTAGATGATGATGTCGTCAAACGTGATCAAACTTTCGCCTGTTTCGGGATTGATGGTTTCCAATCGTTCGATTTCATCCCCCCAAAATTGAATGCGCAACGCATGATCGGCATAAGCCAAGAAGACATCTACCGTGTCTCCCTGCACGCGGAAGGTTCCCCGTTTGAATTCGGCACGCGTGCGGCTGTACAAGCCGCTGACGAGGGTATGCAAGAAAGCGTTGCGCCCCCATTTCTGACCGACTTTGAGTGGAATCACACTTTTGTGAAATTCGACGGGATTGCCAATTCCGTAAATGCAGCTTATCGAGGCGACAACAATGACATCCCGCCTGCCACTCAGCAGGGCAGAGGTGGTGCTGAGACGCAATTTTTCAATCTCCTCATTAATGGCCAGGTCCTTTTCGATATATGTGTTTGTGGTGGCGATATAGGCCTCGGGTTGATAGTAATCGTAGTAGCTGACGAAATACTCGACCAAATTGTCCGGGAAGAACTCCTTGAATTCGCTGTACAATTGTGCGGCCAACGTTTTGTTATGACTGAGCACGAGGGTAGGACGTTGGGTTTCGGCAATGACATTGGCAACCGTAAACGTCTTGCCTGATCCCGTGACTCCGAGCAGGGTTTGATGCTTGGTTCCATTTTCAACGCCTTCCACCAATTGCTTGATGGCTTCAGGTTGGTCCCCTGCAGGGTTGTAATCACTTTGTAATCGAAAGTCCATGGTTATTTCAAGCGGAAAGTTACGAGGAGCTGCGGTTGCAGAAGCATGGAAGTGGGGCAAATTCTACGCCATGAAAAAAGCCAGACCTTCCGGCCTGGCTTTTTTGCATGAGACTGCAATTGAATCAGTCAGCGACCACCTCAAAAGAGATGGTAACGTTGATTTCTTTGTGCAATTTCACAGTTGCTTCGTAAGAACCCAGCTCTTTGATGCTGTCATCCGCAATGGATATGTTCTTTCGCTCGATGCTGATGCCGCCCGCCTGGATGGCTTCTGCAATCTGAATCGAATTGACCGAACCGAAGATTTTTCCACTTTCGCCTGCTTTCGCACCGATTTTAATGGAGAGCGCTTCGAGTTTGGTCTGCAGCTTTTGCGCCTCTTCCAACGCTTTCACTGCTTTGTGCGATTGTTGCTTGATGACCTCTGCAACGACTTTCTTTGCTGAAGGGGTAGCCGCGACAGCCATTCCCTGAGGAATGAGGAAGTTGCGAGCAAACCCGGCTTTGACGTCTAGGGTGTCGTTTTTGCTGCCGAGACGATCAACGTCTTGTGTCAAAATGATTTCCATAATCGTCTGGGTTATCGAAGGTTATCCGCCACATATGGCATAAGTGCCAAGTGACGCGCTTTTTTGATGGCCTGTCCAACTTTGCGCTGGTACTTCAATGAAGTTCCAGTCAAGCGACGAGGTAAAATTTTTCCCTGCTCATTGCAAAGCATCAAAAGGAAGTCAGCATCCTTGTAGTCGATGTACTTAATGCCCTTCTTCTGGAAGCGACAATACTTCTCCTTCTGGGTGTCAATGCTGATGGGATTCAGGTAACGTACGTTCTTATCCGCCATGGTATTGTACTTTAAGGATTAGGCCTCTTCGGTTGTTTCAGGGGCAGCTTTTGGCGCCTCTTTGGATTTGTTCCTACGCTTTTCAGCGTATTCAACGTGAAATTTGTCCATGCGAGTGGACAAGAAGCGAATGATTCGCTCATCTCTCCGGAACTCAGTTTCGAAGGGCAGGATCACAGATGCATCGGCTTCGAATTCCAAAAGCTGGTAAAAACCAGTTGATTTCTTTTGGATCGGGTAAGCCAATTTTCGCAATCCCCAAGACTCTTCATGAACAATCTTTGCATTGTTCTCTTTGAGGTAAGCCTTGTACTTCTCTACTGTTTCCGCCACCTGGTCTGCAGATAGCACGGGAGTCATAATGAAAACAGTTTCGTATCGGTTCATATAGAACGGGTTTTGTTAAACGGGGTGCAAAATTAGTGTTTAACAGTTTAACTTCCAAGGGTTTTGTCATCGTGGGTAACGTGTTCATAAAGGAGTTTGGGCTTGGAGTCATATCGGTGCGATATTCGCCTTCGATTATGGAACAAACACCTTCCACTTCTTACACCGTTTCGGCGCGCAAATACCGCCCTCAGAATTGGGATGCGGTGGTGGGCCAAGATGGCATCACGCGGACGCTGAGGCAAGCGATAGAACAGGAACAAATGGCGCAAGCGTATTTGTTTTGCGGGCCCCGTGGGGTAGGAAAGACCACTTCGGCTCGAATTTTTGCGCGGGCCATTAACGGTTTCGAAGCAAGCGAAGAGGAAGACTACGCTTTCAATGTATTCGAATTGGATGCGGCCTCGAACAACAAAGTCGAAGACATTCGCTCCATTGTGGACCAAGTGAGGATCCCTCCGCAACGAGGAAAGTACAAGGTTTACATCATCGATGAGGTGCACATGCTCTCTCAAGCCGCGTTCAATGCATTTCTTAAAACGTTGGAGGAGCCGCCGCCGCACGCCGTTTTCGTGTTAGCCACGACCGAGAAACATAAGATTCTTCCCACCATCTTGTCGCGTTGCCAAATCTTCGACTTTCATCGCATCACTGTGCCTGACATGGTGAAGCACTTGCAGGGCATTTGTGAAAAGGAGGGGGTTGAAGCGGAGGATTCTGCGCTGCATGTTGTCGCGGTCAAAGCAGACGGCGCACTTCGTGATGCCCTCAGCATTTTTGATCAATTGGTCGCTTTTGCGGGGAAGAATTTGACCTACGATGCCGTCGCGGCGCACCTGCACGTGTTGGATCAACAAACGTATTTTGATGTCGTAGACGCCACGCAGTCGGGGGAAATTGCCCCGGCTTTGTTGGTGTTGGATGAAATCATTGTTCGTGGGTTCGATCCGCACCATTTCATTACCGGACTGGGAGCTCACTTGCGGAATCTCCTCGTAGCGAGGGACGCTTCGACTGTGGCATTGATGGAGGTGACAGACGATGTGAAAGCACAATTCTTAAAGCAGTCTGCGGCGGTTGACATTCGATTTTTGATCCGCGCTTTGGACTTGGTCAATGAGGCAGATATTCGATATAAGGCGAGCAATCACCAACGGCTCTTGGTCGAATTGACGCTCATGCAAATGGCTTCCCATGAGGAAGCTCAAAAAAAAAAGCCCGAACTGACTCCCATTGCCTCGAATGCTTGGAAGGAAAAGGCCGTTGCACCGCCCAAGGTCACGATGACCGAAGTTCCTGCAGCCGAGATGCCGGAGGCGAAGCCGGAACCAAGAAAAGCCAGACAGCCTGTTCAAGCCGAGGCGGTTGAAACGCCAGCTTTGCAAGTGGGGCCGCAGAGCCCACCGGCCAGAGCGGAAGTGGCGCTTCCATCCCGCAAGAAAAAAATCAAGTTGGCCACCCCAGATACCTTGCAGAGCATGGCGCCTGTCAAGGTGAATGCGGCAGCGGAAAAAAACCGAACGAGCCCGGTTGACGAGCCAGCGATTCAAACCGCTTGGAAGGCGTATGCCGAGAAGATCAAAGCGGCGGATCAATTGAACTTGTATTCCACCTTGTGCGCAACGACCATCGGCCTAACTGACGGACATGTGCTCATTCGGGTATTGAACAAGTTGCAAGAGGAGCAGTTGCGGGATGCCTTGTTGAATATTTCCCAATTCATGGCAGACCAGGTCCAAAACGACGAGCTCGACATCGAAATCAAGGTGGTCGCCACTGAGCAAAGCGAGATCAGTTCAGAATTCATGACCGATCGTGAGCGTTACGACGGTATGGTCAAGAAAAACCCGAGGGTAGAGGAATTGCGAAAACGTCTGGACCTAGACCTCAACGGTTGATCCTGAGCCCGTCTTCTGGTGGCAGCTTTCAAGCACCTCGTGTCTCCGAAATCGCCGCTCGTGCTTTTATGTTTCTTTTTTTTTCAATGCATCATTGAACGGATTCCATCCGAAGGTTGTTGTTGAGTCATGAATAAACACTTTGGATTATTGGCGTGGGTAGTTTTCTTGTTTGCTGCAGGAGTTTGTGAACTCAATGCACAGGGCATTATTCGAGGCCGGGTCAATGATGCGCAGACGAATGAGCCCATTCCCTTTGCAAATGTGGTTGTTCAAGGAGAAACCGTAGGAACCACAACCGATTTCGATGGCAATTATGAGCTTAGCTCCGTTGCGCCGGGACTGCGAAACATACAGGTGAGTTTTTTAGGGTACGAAACGAAAACGGTATTTGAGATTGAAGTGACTCCGGCGCGGCCGGCGATCGTGAACGTGATGCTCAAGCCATCCACCATTGAGATTGAAGAGGCTGAAGTTGTGGGAGCTCGACGCCCCAATGCGGCTGAAGCACCGCTCAGCGTGCGCTCCCTTGGAACCAATGAAATCAAACGAAATCCCGGAGGCGGGCGGGACATCAGCCGAGCCATTCGCACCTTGCCCGGCGTAGCGGCGATCCCAAGTTTTAGGAATGACATCGTCATCCGAGGAGGCGCTCCCAATGAGAACCGTTTTTACATCGACGGGATTGAAATTCCGAACATCAATCACTTCGCGACCCAAGGAGCGAGCGGTGGTCCGGTGGGCATGATCAATGTGGACCTCGTGGAGAACATTGATTTTTATGCCGGAGCTTTTCCTGCTGCCCGCGGAAACGCATTGAGTTCTGTCATGGAATTCAGTTTCAAGGAGGCTCGAACCGACGAATGGACCGCCAATATGGTGGTTGGAACGAGTGATCTTGGATTGACATTGGAGGGGCCGACCGGTGAGAACAGTTCCTTGATTTTCAGCATGCGCAGGAGCTACCTCCAATTCTTGTTTGAAGCCATAGGGTTGCCTTTCCTCCCGATCTACAACGATTATCAATTCAAATGGACGGCGCGCCCCAACGATCAAAATTCCATCACGGTCATCGGCCTCGGAGCCCTCGATAATTTTGAGTTAAACCTCGCAATCGCGGAAGACACTTCCTCGGCAAATTACCTCGATCAACTGGCCATTTTGGGCGCTTTGGATGTGCAAGAACAATGGAATTACACACAAGGCGTGCGGTGGGATCGTTACCAGGACAACGGCAAGTGGAGTTTTATTTTGAGTCGAAATATGCTCAACAACCGGGCGTACAAACATTACGATAACGACGAAAACCAGGCGTTGCTGCGTGACTACCTGTCGCAAGAGATTGAAAATAAATTCCGTGCGGAACGCAAATGGTTCGGAAATAACTCTTGGGAGGCTACGTACGGCGCGGCCTATGAATACGTCAAATACAACAACCGAACAGACGAATCACGCTTCGATCCGATGACAGGGGGGCTAGTGGACATTAATTACGCAACCGATTTCAAAGCACACAAATACGGGGTGTTTGCAACGGCAAGTCGCCGGCTTTTGGAGGAGCGATTGTCGGTCGCAGCCGGATTTCGAATGGATGGCTCGACATTAGGGGAAGGATTGAAAAATCCTTTGAAACAGTTTTCCCCTCGCGCATCGGCTTCCTATGCGTTTGCTCCGGGCTGGACATGGAATGCCAACGTCGGGCGGTATTTTCAACTGCCGGCATATACCATCTTGGGCTTCGAGGAGTCAGGTGAACGTGTCAATGCGGGCGAATCCTCTCGCTATCTGCAAAACACGCATTACGTGACGGGCCTGCGTTGGGAAGGGGGCGAACGAAATTTCGTGGCCTCATTGGAGGGTTTTTTGAAGAATTACGACGGTGCGCCGATCAGCCAAACACTGGGTGTTCCTCTGGCCAACCTCGGAGCGGACTTTGGGGTGGTGGGCAACGAGTCGGTTCTTTTCACCGGCGTCGGACGTTCCTATGGTAGCGAGTTGTTGCTCCAACAGCGATTGTACAATGGGTTTTATGGCTTGATGGCTTACACCTTCGTTCGTAGTGAGTTCGCTGATTCGACGGGCAATTTCACTCCCAGTAGTTGGGACAACCAGCACATTTTGAGCCTGACAGGAGGTAAGAAATTCGAAGGCGGATGGGAGGTTGGCGCTCGATTGCTTTTCAGTGGTGGATTGCCATACACACCGGTGGATTTGAATTCGTTGAGTATGGCTTCTTGGGACAACTACGGCCGTCCGTTGTTGGATTATTCCCAGCTCAACACGGAGCGCAACGGTGCCTTCCATCAATTGGACATTCGCGTTGATAAGAAATGGTTTTTCGAAAATTGGTCGCTCGACGTATTCATTGAAATTCAAAATGCAACCGGCGCAGCTGTGCCTCAGCCAACATTTGTGGACGTGGTGCGCAATCCGCTCACGGGTGCTCCGATTCCTTCAGCCAGCAACCCGGGGTTTTATGACCAACGGGAGTTGGATCCGAGCACAGGTGCGGTGCTGCCAGCCCTTGGCCTGATCATTGAACTGTAATGACCCGTTCGTTGCTTCCGAATTATCTTTGGATTCATGCGTGTCGATAAATTCCTCTGGTGCATTCGGGTATTCAAGACCCGTTCCATTGCCTCCGCTCAATGCCGTGAGGGAAAGGTGACAGTGGATGGAAAAGCGGTCAAGCCCGCTCAGGAATTGAAGATCAACGATAACATTCGAGTGCGCAAAGGAGCCGTTTACTTTGAATGGCAGGTTTTGGACATGCCCAAGAGCAGAATGAGTGCGTCCTTGGTCGCGGAGTTTGCTCGCGACATAACGCCTGAGGCAGAAAAACAAAAATTGGAAGAAATTCGGGCTGCTCAGCGTGATTTGTTGCGTCCAACGGGCCGCCCTACCAAACGGGATCGGCGCGATTGGGAAAAATGGTTTACATGAAAAAGCAATTTTCAGTTTCTTTTATTGCAGCGGAGGAAACACGCTCCGTTCGTTTTCGGGTGCTTTGGCCTCACAAGCCCAGCGCAGAAGAATGTGTCATTGATGCCGATCACAGCGATGGAGCCTATCACATTGGAGCGTTCGATGAAAACAAACAACTGGTTGGAGTTTGTTCGTTGTTCAACCAGCGCAGTGATCGTCATCCCGGGGCACTGCCTGATACCGATTCCGTCTACCGCTTGCGCGTGATGGGCACAACGCCAGAAGTAAGAGGCAAAGGAGCGGGTGCAGCTATCATTGAGTTTGCGTGCGCCTGGTGCCAAGAACAGGATGTAAAATGGTTGTGGTGCGACGCACGCGAAGTGGCCTTTGGTTTTTATGAAAGGATGGGATTTGAATGCCTTTCCGAGATGTATCAAGTTCCGCAAGTTGGCCCCCATCAAATGATGGCCAGGAAGTTCTAAATTTGCCATTTTTCGATTCGAAACCATGCCGGAGATTTCTCATAAAGGGCAAACAATGCCCGACAGTCCCATTCGGAAACTGGCTCCTTTTGCCAACGGAGCGAAAGACCGGGGAACCCATGTCATTCATCTGAACATCGGCCAGCCGGACATTGCAACTCCACCTCAAGCGTTGCAAGCCATTCGTGGCATGAAGCGTGAGGTGCTGGAATACAGTCCGAGTGAAGGCTTTGCATCGTATCGTGATGGACTGTCTCGTTACTATGCCACGGTCGGAGTTGAGGTCACTCCGGAAGAAATCATGGTCACAACCGGTGGCTCTGAAGCGTTGGTTTTTGCTTTTATGAGCTGTTTGAATCCGGGTGATCAGGTGATTATCCCCGAGCCGTTTTATGCCAATTACAACGGTTTTGCCGCTTGGGCGGGCATTGAAATCGTGCCGGTCACTGCCTCCATAGAAAACGGTTTTGCACTGCCACCAATGGCGGCCTTCGAAGCGGCTATTACCGATCGAACCAAGGCCATCTTGATTTGCAATCCAGGAAATCCTACGGGCACCAAGTATGCCGATGAGTCGCTGCATGCGGTCGCGGATTTGGTCAAAAAGCACGATTTGTTTTTGTTTGCGGATGAGGTGTATCGGGAGTTTACGTACGATGGTAACATTTCGCCAAGTGTTCTGAGCTTGGAAGGTTTGGAAGAATACGCCATCGTTATCGACAGTGTCTCCAAGCGCTACAGCATGTGCGGAGCGCGCGTAGGTGCCATGGTCACCAAAAACGAAGAAGTCCGCCGAGCTGCGATGCGTTTTGCGATGGCGCGGCTCAGTCCGCCGACATTGGCACAGGTGGCTGCTGAAGCGGCATTGGGCACCGATGCGTCATACTTTGACGCGGTACGCTCTGAATACAAAATGCGACGCGACGCCCTTGTTCAAGGATTGAATGGTATTGAAAATGTGGTTTGTCCTGTTCCGGGAGGTGCTTTTTATGCTGTAGCAAAATTGCCCATTGATGATGCGGATGCTTTCTGCCGATGGATTTTGGAATCATTTGAATTCGAAGGAGCCACGGTGATGGTGGCGCCCAATTCGGGGTTTTATGCCACACCGGGATTGGGGAAGCAAGAGGTACGTATGGCATATGTGTTGCATTTGGATGAAATCCAGAAGGCCGTGCAATGCATTGAGGCCGCCCTACGGGTATATCCGGGAAGGGTCGTTCACTAAAGTTTGCAGTGTGTGTTGATTTGTTTGCCTTTGTCTTTGAAGAATTCAATGGCTTTGTAACTTCATGCCCTCATTTCAGTATCCCACGACGCCATGAAAACCGCACTCACCTGTTTCGCTTTTTCGCTTTTGTTTTTTGCCTTCGATGCAGTCGCCCAAGAAGCTGACACAACGTGGGTTCAAACCTACACATGGGAGGCTCAGAACAACCCCGAAACAGCCTACGACAGTCCGGGTCGACGTTGGTTTGACTTTCCAGCGAGCGACAATGATTCATCGTATCAGAAAATATTGATGTATTACAACCTCAAGTGCTTTGAGGATGGAACGGCAGGAAATCTAGGATATGCCTGCGGAGAGTGGGACTATCTCTCTTACAGTTACCTTTTTGACCACACAGGCGAACTCGATAGCAATTTGCTGACCCACCCGCACTGGCTCATTGATGACCTGGTTTTTGAATCTGACACCATGATTTTGGAGCCGGATGGGGGTGCGCCAATGGATACGGTGCGCTGGACGTATCCCGAGTTTTCCATTGAAGCAGAAGGGGCTGAATCACAAGTGACCGATTCCGAAGGCGCTTCGGATTGGAGCGAACTGGATTGGCTTTCGAGTGGGGAGCCTGGCGGGAAAATGCAGTGGCTCTGGACAGCGGATGAACTCGCAGCGTGGGGTTGGGAAAACTTGGTGGTGGCTGGACTGGAGTTCCCAGCGTTGAGCGAGTTGCAAGTGCGCGATGCGGCTCAATGGAGCGCGCATTGGGTGGAAGTCGATACATTGAATGGTTTCCTGTTCGGAACACCCGCAGCTTCCTCAAAAGTGTTTGACGCCGTTCATCCCGGAAGATTTATTTGGGACGCGCCATTG
>Ga0206123_10000886_pt1 | contig 29052 bp, 19 predicted proteins | sample Helgoland_Spring_2_FD_160086 | JGI IMG/M metagenome (GOLD analysis project Ga0206123, IMG submission 160086) | Pelagic subsurface seawater microbial communities from Kabeltonne, Helgoland, North Sea - Helgoland_Spring_Bloom_20160316_1 | ecosystem: Environmental > Aquatic > Marine > Epipelagic ...
CCAGGCTGGCCGTTTCATGCTTAAACTCTGTTGAGAAAGATCGTCTGCTGCTCAAAATATGGACACCTCATCGATGGGTGGCAGTTTACCACCTTCATTGGTGTCCAAGATCATTAGGCCACTTCAGACAGCCACCCTTTCGCGGGCTGGGCCCGCTCCCACAAGAATCAGAGTTTGGCGGCGGCTTCGGCGGCGTCTTCTTCGGCTTTGAGTTTGCGGTACTCGATGGGGGTCATGCCCACCCAGCGCTTGAAGGCGCGGTAGAAGGTGGAGGGCTCGGAGAAGCCGGTGAGGTAGACGATTTCGTCGATGGATTCGTCGGTGCCGGCGAGCAGGCGCTTGGCCAGCTTGCAGCGGTAGTCGGCCACCAGCTGGTTGAAGTTGGTGCCGGCGTCGGCGAGCCGGGTGCGCAGCTGGCGGGCTTTGATGCCCAGGCGCTCGGCCACTTCTTCCAGGTTGGCGTGGCCGGATTCCAGCAGCTCGGCGATCAGCCGGTTGACCTGGGCCACCAGGTCCTGCTTCTCCAGGCGCGCCACCTGCTCGCTGGCGAGCTGCTCGTGCAGACGCAGCAACTCCGGCTCGTGGTGGGCGGAGGGCAGCGCCATCAGGCGGGAGTCGAAATAGACGCCCACGGACGGCATGCCGAATTTCACCGGGCAGCCGAAGGCGCGCTCGTATTCGGCCTTGTCGGCGTGGTGTTCGTGGCCGAAGTGGACTTCCAGGGGCTCGAAGGCGTCGTCGGTGACGAAGCGGAAGAACTTGATCAGCCCCATCATCACGCATTCGTTGAGGTGCGCCAGGCGGCGGCCCCAGAACGGCTGACGCAGGAAGACCCGCTCGCCCTCTTCGAACAGTTCGGCCCGTGCCGCGTCGGAGAGCAGCCGCTGGTAGCTGAGCGCGCGGTGCAGGCCCTCGCCGAAGGTGGGGCTGGAGAGAAACAGATACTCCAGCACCTGGCCCTTGTAGACGGGCATGTGCTTGCCCAGATGCAGGCCCACATGCTCGTCGTTGGAGACCTTCGCCAACGCCTCCCAGAACCATTCCTGGCCATCGTGGGGCGTGCGCAGATCCGGCACGTTCAATATGGACGGGTCCAGGCCCAGCTCGGCCAGTACCGCGTCGGCATCAATGCCGGCGTTGAGCATGGCCCGGTAGGCCATGCGCAGAAGCACGCCGGAATCGGTCAGTTCTGCCATCCTGTTGCGACTTCCCCAAACGGTAAATACCAAGTGGTGAGACTAGCACACCGTCCGGGGACCCGGAACCGCTTCACACCGTGGCGTTTTTCGGCTTGCGCCGGGACGGCAGCGCCAGGCGGTTAATCCGCTTGAGCACGGTGCCGAACTGGCGGCTCAGACGGCCGCTGTTGTAGTGCAGACCGTAGCGCTCGGCGATCTCGCGCACCTTGGGCGCCACCTGCTTGTAGCGGTTGGACGGCATGTCCGGGAACAGGTGGTGCTCGATCTGGTGGCTGAGGTTGCCGGACATGATGTGGAACAGCGGGCCGCCTTCCAGGTTGGAGGAGCCCAGCAGCTGGCGCAGGTACCATTGGCCGCGGGTCTCGTTCTCGATTTCCGCCTCGCTGAACATTTCCGCGTGCTCGGTGAAATGGCCGCAGAAAATGATCAGGTACGACCACAGGTTGCGGGTCAGGTTGGCGGTGGCGTTGCCCGCCAGCACCCAGGGGGCGAACGGGCCGGCCAGCAGCGGGAACAGCAGATAGTCCTTGCCCACCTGCTTGCGCACCTTCTTCATGATCTTGCGGCGCTGCGCGCGGTATTCGGCGAAGCTTTTCTCGCCCTTGAGCACGCGCTCCACTTCCAGGTCGTGGAACGCCACGCCCCACTGGAACAACGAGGCCAGCACCCAGTTATAGGCGGGCTGGAACAGGTAGGCCGGGTTCCAGCGCTGCTCTTCGGACATGCGCATGATGCCGTAGCCCACATCCCGGTCCTTGCCGACCACGTTGGTGAAGGTGTGGTGCATGTAGTTGTGCGAATGCTTCCACTGCTCCGCCGGGCAGGTGTTGTCCCAGTCGTAGGTGGAGGAATCCAGCGCCGGGTCACCCAGCCAGTCCCACTGGGCGTGCATCACGTTGTGGCCGATTTCCATGTTTTCCAGAATCTTGGACACCGACAGCAGCGCGGTGCCGGCCAGCCAGGCCGGCGGCAGCACGCCCAGGAACAGCAGGCCGCGGCCGGCCAGTTCCATGCCTTTCTGGGTGCGCACCAGACGGCGGATGTAGCGCGCGTCCTGCTCGCCCAGATCCGCCATGATCTCTTCACGCAGGGCGTCGATTTCGCGGCCGAAGGCGTCCACCTGGGAGCGCGTCAGCGTCACGCCCGGGCGTTCGAATACGATGGGGTCGAAATGATCTACTTTGGCATTCATAGCGTGCCTCCTTAGAGATCCAGTTCCACGTCGCCCTCGGCGGCGTGGACACAAATACGAACTTCCTGGCCGTTCAACTCGCGGCTTTCGCCGCTCTGCAGGTCGCGCACCCGGCCCTTGCTCACCTTGCACTTGCAGGTGTGGCAGATGCCCATGCGGCAACCGTGCTTGGGCTTGAGGCCGGCCTGCTCCGCCGCTTCCAGCAGCGACACCCCGGCGGCGGCCTCGGCCAAGCCGCCGGTGCGCGAGAAGTGCAGCCGGCCGCCTTCACCGGCCACCACCGGCGCCGCTTTGAAACGCTCATGGAACAGCGGCGCGCGGCCGTGTTCGCCGTGCCAATCCATCACCGTGTCGAGAAAGCCGGCCGGCCCGCAGGTGAAAACGGTGTGCGCGGCGGCATCGGCGATGTTATCCGTGAGCCAGTGTTCATCCAGACGGCCGGCCTGGTCGCCGTCGCGCGGGCTGTCGCCGCTAAGGACGAGACGCAGGTCGAGGCGCGGATCGCGGCGCAATTGCGCCAGGGAGTCGCTCAGCATCAGGTCCCGGTAGCGGCGTTCGAAGTGCACCCAGGTCACTTTGCCGTCGAAGTTGGACGCGAGCAGGGACTTCACGATACTGTGAACAGGTGTAATCCCGGAGCCCGCGGTGACCATCAGAAGGCGCTCCGGCACCGGGTCCGGCAGCACGAATTCGCCGGCCGGTTCGGCCAGGGTGAGCAGGTCGCCCTCCCGGCAACGGTTGACCAGATGGTCGCTGACGCCGCCCCGGCCCTGGCGCTTCACGCTGATGGTGGGCGCGCCGCCGGGGGCCGAGGACAGGGAGAAGCAGCGTTGATGCCGCACGCCTTCGATCTCCACGCCCAGCAGAACATGCTGACCGGCGCGGTGGCCTTTCCAAAGGCGGTTGGGTTGCAGGGTCAGGGTCACCGCCTGGTCACTCTCGCGCTGCACGCCGATCACCCGGGCGCGTATTTCGCGGGCGGACTGCAGCGGATCGAACAGGGCCAGATAGTCCTCCGGGTCGAACGGCGTGCTGAGCGCCTTGCCGAGACGACGGATCAGGCCCGGAGTACCGGATTGTGAATTTGAAGCGGTGATGACGTTCATGCCAACTCCCGTTTGTGTACAGTTGTGCACTTTGTACCGAAGCGGAGCACCAATGTCAACACGTGTACACTTATACTTTTTTACACAGTAAAATCAACCAGTTGTCTGTATCCGGCCGGGGATTTTCAATAACATGGCGAAAATGCGGAGAATAAAAACGATGACTCGGGAGCAAAAACCATGAGCAGAGAGACTCCGACTCGGGGACGGCGGCCCAAGAGGGGGCGAACTCGCCAGGCGCTCATGGATGCGGCCCTGGATCTGGTGGCCAAGAAAGCCCCGTTCTCTTCCTTGAGCCTGCGTGAAGTGACCAAACGCGCCGGGGTGGTGCCCACCGCCTTTTATCGCCATTTCCCGGACATGAGCGCCCTGGGCCTGACCCTGCTGGACGAGTCCTTTCGCACCCTGCGCCAGATGATGCGTGAAGTGCGCCAGCAGGAACTGCCCAACGAACGCATGATCCGCGGGTCGATGGAGACCTTCTTCACCTACGTGCGCAATAACCGCACCCATTTCCTGTTCGTTTCAAAGGAGCTGTACGGCGGCTCGGCCACCATGCGCCAGGCCATCCGCCGTGAAATCCGCTTGTTCGTCAGTGAGCTGGCGATGGATATGGCGCGCTTTCCGTTCCTGGTGCGGGTCAACGCCGAGGACCTGCAGATGATGGCGTCCCTGGTGGTCAACAGCGTGGTCGCCCTGACCCAGGAAATGCTGGAGCTGGACGAAGACGACGACGCCGGCCAGCACGAGATGCTGATCATGGCGGAGAAACAGGTGCGCCTGATTTACTTCGGGGTGGCCCAGTGGCGCTCCGACACCCCGCCGCGCACCTGATCCGCCGGGATTGATAGGCCTGCTCGGGGGCTCCCCCAGGCGATACGGCCAATCCAGGCCGCTCTTCACACTGCCTATACTGTCCCCAATTTGCCGACGCCGCTGTTGTCACGCGGCGTCGGCCGTATTGGAGAGATCAAGGACGCTGTTATGAGTGACGTGAACTTCCGCGAGCTGCGCCACGCCCCGGCAATGCCGGTCAATTTCGCCAAGGCGGTGATGCGTGCCCGGGTGAAGCCCGGCAAAAACCCGCAACTGCCCAATGTCGGCCTGCGCCTCAACGATGTGGGCCTGGACGCCGGGCACCTGGCCGCCTACCGCAAGGTCTGCGGGTTCAGCGACGACGGCCGCCTGCCGGTCACCTACCCGCACATCCACGCCTTTCCGCTGCACATGGCGCTGATGATGGAGGACGGCTTCCCGTTCCCGGCCATGGGCCTGGTGCACGTGCGCAACAGCATCACCCAGTACCGCCCCATCGCCGAGCGCGAGCAGCTCAACATCAAATGCTACCTGGGCAACCTGACCCAGGTGGAAAAAGGCTACGAGTTTTCCATCTTCACGGTGGTCAGCACCGGCGGCGAACGGGTCTGGGCCAGCGAATCGGTGAACTTCTTCCGCGGCGGCGGCAGCGGCGTCAAGGCCGACAAGGGCTCGCGCGGCACCCCGGAACCGGTCACCGACGCCATTGAATGGAAGGTCCCCGGCAACACCGGCCGCCGTTACGGCGCCGTGTCCGGCGACCGCAACCCGATCCACCTCTACCCGCTGACCGCCAAGCTGTTCGGCTTCAAACGCCAGATCGCCCACGGCATGTGGTCCAAGGCCCGCGCCCTGGGGCAGCTGCAACACGAGCTGCCCGAGGAAGCCTTCACCGTGGCGGTGCAGTTCAAGGTGCCGATGTTCATTCCGGCCACGGTGAAGTTCGCCCGCGAAGAAAAGGACGGCGGCCTCGATTTCCGCGTGGTCGCCAAGGACGGCGTCAAACCGCACCTCACCGGCCAGCTGCGCCCGGCCTGAGCATTGTAGGAGCTTGCCCCGCAAGCGAAAGGCCGGCTTTAGCCGGCCGGCGGGATGCCAGAGACACCTCGAAGCGCACCACCAATAGCGTCTCTGGGATCCTGCCGGGAGCTTCGCTCCCTTTCGCGGGCCGGGCCCGCTCCCACAGCCTGCTCTTACAGCAGCTAGCGCCAGGGCGCGCTCAGGCTGCTAGAATCTCCCGCCATGGACGACACTCGAGACTACGCCGGGCTGTTTCTCGGCGACATTCCCTTACTGGACGTGCGCGCGCCGGTGGAATTCGCCAAGGGCGCCTTCCCCACCGCCAGCAATCTGCCGCTGCTCGACGACAACGAGCGGCACCGGGTGGGTATCCGCTACAAGCAGCAAGGCCAGCAGGCGGCCATTGATCTCGGCAACGAACTGGTCAGCGGCCGCAAGAAGAGCGCCCGCCTGGACGCCTGGCGGGAGTGGCACCGCGCCCATCCTGACGGCTATCTGTACTGTTTCCGTGGCGGCCTGCGCAGTCGCACCACCCAAGCCTGGCTGGACCAGGCCGGCGTGCATGTGCCGCTGGTGGTGGGCGGCTACAAGGCGATGCGCCGCTTCCTGCTCGACCGGCTCAAGCACAACCTGCGCCACCTGCCCATGGTGGTGCTCAGCGGCCGCACCGGCTGCGGCAAGACGCGTCTTATCGAACGGCTGACCGACGCCATCGATCTGGAAGGGATGGCCCACCATCGCGGCTCGGCGTTCGGCCGCCGACCGGCGGGCCAGCCCAGCCAGATCGATTTCGAGAACCGCCTGGCGATCGCCCTGCTCAAGCATCAGCACCGGGGCCCGGCGCCGGTGGTGGTGGAAGACGAAGGCAAGCTGATCGGCCGCTGCTATGTGCCGGACGATCTGCAGGCGCGCATCCGCCAGTCGCCGCGCGTGGTCATCGACGAACCGCTGGAAGCCCGCGTGCGGGTGACGCTGGAGGACTACGTCACCGGACCGCTGGACGAATACAGCCGCCACTACGGCGAAGCGCAGGCGTTCGAGCGGCTGGCCGAGGCGCTGCTCGCCGCCCTCGACCGCATCCGCAAGCGGCTGGGCGGCGCCCGCCATCAGTATCTGCGCGGCGAATTGGAAGCGGCGCTGGACCAGCAGCGCCACGGCGGCGACGTGGAGCGCCACCGGGTGTGGATCCGCGAACTGCTGAGCGGCTACTACGACCCCATGTACGATTACATGCTACAACGCCGGGACGGCCCGATTCTCTATCAGGGCAGCCGGGCGCAAGTGATGGAATACCTGAGCCACCGCGGATAGCCGGACACGCGGCGGTGAAGGGCCTGTTCACACAGGCCCTAATAACGTCCGGTAATACTCCCTATTGAACGGAGCCGACAATGATCAAACCCCTTCTGGCCACGGCCTGCGCCGTGCTGCTGCTGGCCGCCTGTGATTCCCGCGAACCGGCGCAAACTTTCACCTTCACCGCGATCCCCGACCAGGACGAGTCACGCCTGGAACAGCGCTTCGGCAAAGTGGCCGAGCACCTGGAAGAGGCGCTCGGCGTGCCGGTGAAATACGTGCCGGTGAAGTCCTACCCGGCGGCGGTCACCGCCTTCCGCAACGACGAAGTGCAGATGGCCTGGTTCGGCGGCCTGTCCGGGGTCCAGGCCCGGCGTCTGGTGCCCGGCTCCCGCGCCATCGCCCAGGGCCAGGAAGACACCGCCTTCAAATCCTATTTCATCGCCAATAGCAGCACCGGCCTGGAGCCCGGCGACAGCCTGCCCGACGCCTTCGCCGAGCAGCCGTCGTTCACTTTCGGCTCCAAGGGCAGCACCTCCGGCCGGCTGATGCCCGAGTATTACTTCCGCGAACGCTTCGGCGCGCCGCCCCAGGAGCTGATCGACAAGGTCGGCTTCAGCGGCGACCACAGCCGCACCCTGTCGCTGGTGGAAAGCGGCGCCTACGCCACCGGCGCGCTCAACTATCAAGTCTGGGACCAGGCCCTGGCGGACGGCGACATCGACACCGACAAGGTGCGGGTGATCTGGGAAACTCCCGCCTACCCGGACTACCACTGGACCGTGCGCGGCGACCTGGACCAGCGCTTCGGCGACGGCTTCAGCCAACGGGTCACCGAGGTGCTGCTGGCGATCGACGACCCGGAGCTGCTCGAGGCCTTCCCGCGCAGCGCCTTCGTGCCCGCCGACAACGATGACTACCAGGCCATCGAAGACACCGCCGAAAGCATCGGCCTGCTGGATTGAACCGCTGTGAACGCCAGTGAAGCGCCGGCGCCCCTGTTCCACTTCCGCGGCGCCCGGCTCGGCCACGGCCGCGAGACGGTATTCCCCGCCCTGGACCTGACCGTCCGGCGCGGCGAAACCGTGGCGCTGCTGGGCCCGTCCGGCAGCGGCAAGTCCACCCTGCTGGCGGCGCTGCGGCGCCAGCGGGAAACGCTGTGCGCCTGGTGCCCCCAGGAGCAGGCGCTGGTGCCCATGCTCAGCGTGTTCCACAACATCTACATGGGCGGCCTGCACCGCTTCAGCACCTGGCGCAATCTGCGCGCGCTGGTGCATCCCACGGCGGCCCAGCGCGACAGCGTCGCCGCCGTGGCGGAAAGCCTGGGGCTGGCCGAAAAGCTGTTCACCAGCGTCGACCGGCTGTCCGGCGGCCAGGCCCAGCGCACCGCTCTGGGCCGGGCCCTGTTCACGGAACGGCCGGTGCTGCTGGCCGACGAACCGGTCTCCAACCTGGACGAACACCAGGGCCTGGCGCTGCTCCGCGACACCCTGCGCCGCCACGACAGCGCCGTGGTCGCCATGCACGACCGCGCCCTGGCGCTGGCCTGCTTTGAGCGGGTCATCGGTCTGCGCCATGGCGAGACGGTGCTGGACGCGCCGTCCGCGTCACTGACGCTGGCCGATCTGGACAGCCTCTACCTGCCATGAGCCGCTCCGCCCTGACCTTCACCACCACCGCCGCCGGCTGGCGCCGCGCCAGCGGCTGGCTGGGGCTGGCCGGTTTGATCGCGTTCGCCTGCGCCGATCTGGAAGTCACCCGCGGCGACCCGGGCGCGGAAATGATGCGCGTGGGCCTGGGCCTGCTGCGCCCGGACTTCCTGGCCACCGAGGGGCTCGGCCGGGCACTGGCCAACACCCTGGCGTTCGCGTTCCAGGGCGTCGCCCTGGGCGCCGCCGCCGGCTTTTTGCTGGCGTTGTTCTGGCACCGCCGAGCGGTGCGTGCCGGCGCCGCCTCGGTGCGCGCCGTCCACGAGCTGTTCTGGGGGCTGCTGCTGATGCAGGTCACCGGCCTGTCCACGCTCACCGGCGTGCTCGCCATCGCCCTGCCCTACGCCGGCATCTTCGCCAAGGTGTTCGGCGAATTCCTGGAAGAGGCGGACCCGGCGCCGGCGGTTGCCCTGCCCGACGACCGGCGCCGCCTGGGCCGCTTTTTCTACGCCCGCCTGCCGCTGATCTGGGCGTCCTGCAAGGCCTACACCGGTTACCGCCTGGAGTGCGCCCTGCGCGCCTCGGCGATCCTCGGCTTTATCGGCCTGCCGACCCTGGGCTTTCACCTGGAGACGGCGTTCCGCGAAGGTCATTACGGCGAAGGCGCGGCGCTGCTTTATCTGCTTTTTCTGCTGATTCTGACTCTGCGCTTCTGGCTGCGCCCGCTGCTGCTGCCGGTCTACCTGCTGGCCGCGCTGGTCTGGGCGCCGCCGGTGTGGACCGGTAGCCTGCAAACGCTGGTGCGCTTCGTCACCGAGGACCTGGTGCCCGCGCCGCTGAAAAACGGCGGCGGTTTCGCCGAGCTGTGGCTGTGGCTGGGCACGCTGTGGACCGAACAGATCGGCCCCGGGGTCTGGCACACCCTGGTGCTGGGGCTGGCCGCCCTGCTGCTGACGGCGTTGCTGGCGCTGGTGCTGTTTCCGCTGCGCTCACCGCTGTTCGGCAATCGCGTCAGCCGGGGGCTGGGCCATTTCATTCTGGTGGTGTTGCGCACCACGCCGGAATTCTTCCTGGCGTTTTTCTTTCTGATCATGCTGGGCCCGTCCATGCTGCCGGGCATTCTCGCCCTGGGCCTGCACACCGGGGCGATCATCGCGCACCTAACCGCCCGTTTCAGCGAAGGGCTGACGCTGCGCGACGACAGCCCCCGGGGGCTCAACCGCTACGCCTTCGAGGTGCTGCCCCGGTTGTACCCGAACTTTCTCGCCTTTTTGCTCTACCGCTGGGAGATCATCATGCGCGAGACCGCGGTGCTGGGTATCCTGGGCATTCATACCCTGGGTTTTTATATTGATTCCAGCGTCGCCGAGTTCCGCTTCGACCGCACCCTGGTTTTGATTCTCGCCACCGTCGGCCTGAATCTGGGCGTGGACGCCTTCTCGCGCTGGTTGCGCGGGCGCCTGCGCCTGTCCACCCGTGGCCAGCCCGTGGAATGACTGATATGAGAAGCACCGCCATGACCGACAGGAGAACCGCATGCTGACCCCTTCCGCCACCCAGGATCTGATCATGGTCGGCGGCGGCCACAGCCACGCGTTGGCGCTGCGCATGCTGGCCATGAAACCGGTGCCCGGGCTGCGTCTGACCCTGGTCTCCCCGGACAGTCTGAGCGCCTATTCCGGCATGCTGCCGGGGCTGGTCGCCGGCCATTACCGTCTGGAAGAGACGCACATCGATCTGCAGCGCCTCTGCCAGGCCACCGGCACGCGCTTTATCCGCGCCCGCGCGGTACGGCTCAAGCCCGAGCAGCGGCGGCTCTACCTGGACGACGGCACCCACCTGGAATACGACCTGGTGAGCCTGGACGTGGGCGCCACCCCCAATCTCACCGCCGTGCCCGGCGCCGAACAACACGCGGTGGCGGTGAAACCGGTGGCGGATTTTCACCGCCGCTGGCAGGCGTTGCGGGACGAACTGGCGGAGCGGGACAGGCCGGCGGCGATCACCGTGGTGGGCGGCGGCGCCGGCGGCACTGAGATGGCGCTGGCGGTGGCCCACGCCCTGGGCGACCGCGCCGGCGTCAGCCTGGTCACCGCCGGGGCGCTGCTGCCGGGCTTTCCCGCCGGCGTGCGCCGCCGCATGACCCGGCGCCTGGCGGCGCGCGGCGTGACCCTGCACAGCCACACACCGGTGCGGCAGGTGCAAGCGCAACGCCTGCTCAGCGATGACCGCGAGCTGCCGCACGACTTTCTGCTCTGGTGCACCGGCGTGCGGGCCGCTTCCTGGCTGTCGGACAGCGGGCTGCCCTGCGACGACCAGGGCTTCGTGCGCGTCAACGACACCCTGCAAAGCCCGGCCGACGCGCGGGTATTCGCCGCCGGCGACTGCGCCGCCTTTCCCGGCGATCTGCCCAAGGCCGGGGTGTACGCGGTACGCCAGGCGAAAACCCTGGCGCGCAACCTGGCCGCCGCCGCCCAGGGGCAGCCGCTGGAGCCGTACCGCCCGCAACGGCGTTTCCTGTCGCTGCTGTCCGCCGGCGGCCGTGACGCCGTGGGCAGCCGGGGCGGCGGCCCGGCGCTGGCCGGCGGCTGGGTGTGGCGCTGGAAGGACCGGCTGGACCGGGACTTCATGGACAAATTCGACCGCCGGCTGCCGCGCATGGACGCCGCCGCCCGGGCCGGCGCCCCGGACGACACCCTGCACTGCGCCGGCTGCGGCGCCAAGGTGGGGGCGCAATCGCTCAGCGAGGCCCTGGCGACGCTTGATCCGGTGATCCGCGGGGACATCGAGGCCGGCGTGGACCACGCCGACGACGCCGCCGTGATCCGCTGGCCGGCGGATCAGCGGCTGGTGCAAAGCCTGGATTATTTCCCCGCCTTCGTGGACGAGCCCTATCTGTTCGGGCGCATCGCCGCGCTGCACAGCCTCAGCGATCTGTTCGCCATGAACGCGTCGCCCCACTCCGCCCTGGCCACCGTCTGCATACCGCGCCACCACCCCCGGCTGCAAAGCCGCGACCTGCACCGCCTGATGGCCGGGGCGCTGAAAGAACTGAACACCGCCCGCTGTACCCTGGTGGGCGGACACACCATCGAAGGACCGCAAATGGCGGCGGGTTTCACCGTCAACGGCGCCGCGCCGCCGGGGGACCTGTGGCATAAAAGCGGCGCTCGGCCCGGCGACCTGCTGATCCTCACCAAGTCCCTGGGCACCGGCATTCAACTGGCCGGCCTGATGCATGACCTAAGCCGCGGGCCCTGGCTGGACGCCACCCTGGACAGCATGCTGCACAGCAATGGCCCGGCCCGGGACGCCCTGGCACCGCTGCGGCCCAACGCCTGCACCGACATTACCGGCTTCGGCCTGCTCGGCCACCTGCTCGAGCTGTGCGAGCAAAGCAATCTGGACGCGCGTCTGGATATGGACACCCTGACGTTGCTGCCGGGCACCGAAGAGCTGGTGACGCGGGGCGTGGCGAGCACGCTGAAACCGGCCAACGACCAGGTGTTGACGCGCTGCGAACACGGCGACATCGACGACAACGATCCACGTCTGGCGGCGGCCACCGACCCGCAGACCAGCGGCGGGCTGCTGTTCTCGGTGGAGCCGGGTGAACGCGACGACGCCTTGACCGCGCTGCGAGAAGCCGGCGTGAAGGCCGCGGTGATTGGTGAAATGAGTGTAAAAGATCACAAAGCTTTAACTTGCATAACGCTGAAATAAAGCACGCCATGCTAGCCTTGAACTACGTTTTATAAGTGGAGCGATGTCGATGAAAAAGCAAATCACAGGCGTCCTGACGGCGCTGGTTATGCTGTTTACGCAAGGCTTGTTCGTCCCCGCGGCCCACGCCGCCATGGTCACCACCGACGGCATGGTGGCCAGCGAGCAGCGGGCCGCCACCGAGCGTAAAGTGATGCGGCTGATGAACCACGAAGCGGCCGCCAAGGTGCTGGCCAAGAACGGCGTCACTCCCGGGGACGTGGAGAAGCGTCTGGGTCGTCTCAGCGACCGGGAGCTGAACCAGCTGGCACAGAAAGCGGAACAAATGCCCGCCGGCGGTAGCGTGGTGGGTGTGATCCTGGCCGTGATCCTCATTCTGATCCTGCTGGATCTGCTCGGCGCCACCGATGTGTTCCCCGTCATTGATCCGATCGGGTAAATGATCGCCTGCCCGCGCGGCGGCCGCCCGGCCGCCGCCTTGCTGTTTCTGCTATTGCTTACCGCTTGCCAGACGGTGCCGCCACCGGAACGGGCCGACGCGCGCCCGCAGCAGCGGCTGGACGTGCCCTTTATTCCCCAGGAAGCCTACCAGTGCGGCCCCGCCGCCCTGGGCATGATGCTGCAATGGAACGGGCTGCCCGGCGACAAGACGGCGCTGGTGGACGAAGTCTGGCTGCCGGAGCGCCAGGGCGCGCTGGGCATCGAGCTGGTGGCGGCGGGCCGGGCCCGCGGCCTGCTCGCCTATCCGATCAACACGCCCACGGCGTTGATCCAGGAGGTGCAGGCCGGCCACCCGGTGCTGGTCTTGCAGAACCTGGCGCTGCCGCAATGGCCGTTGTGGCACTATGCGGTGGTGATCGGCTACCGCGACGGCGGTGAGCGCATTATCCTGCACAGCGGCACCGACCAGGCCACGGAAAGCCGCTGGAACCGCTTCCTGCGCACCTGGGCCCGGGGCCGCTACTGGGGTTTCGTGCTGCTGCCGCCCGGCGACCTGCCGGACAGCGTGCAACCGGAACCGCTGCTGCAGGCGCTGGCGCCGATGCAGACCGGCGCGCTGCCCTATTGGGAAGCCGCCGTGGCGCGTTTCCCGGACAATGGCCGGCTGCGTTTCGGCTACGCCAACGCGCTCTGGCAGGATGGCCGGACCGACGCCGCCCTGCGCGCCTACCGGGCCACCGTGGCGCGCGCCCCGGATCTGGCGCCGGCCTGGAACAACCTGGCCTACGCACTGCGCGACAGCGGCCAGCCGGACCAGGCCCGGGAGGCGGTGTGCCGCGCCCGGCAACTGGCGCCGGAGGACGACAACGTGGCGGACAGCGTCGCCGAGATCACCGACGGGCGGGGCTGCTGATCACGGAATGACGGCGGCGGCTATGCCGGGACCCCGGCCGTTGCTAAGCTTGCAAAAAACCAAAGGCGCTTTCCGTGTTGGCTGTATTGATCAGACTGTTCCGTTCGTTACCACTGGCTCTGTTGCTCGCGTTGCTGCCGATGGCGGCGGCCCAGGCGCAGACCGGTGCGTTCTCACTGCCCGGCATCGGCGACCTGGAGAAACAGCTCTCCGGTGACGGTGGCGAATCCGGCGACGGCGGCGACGGCGCCGCCGATACCGCCGACGAGGACCCGGAACGCGAAGAGCTGCAGCAGACGCTGACGTTGCGCCGCGAGATCGACAGCAACCGGGAACAGATCGACACGCTTTCCGACCGCAGACGGCAGGCCCCGGTGGACCGCAACCGTCTTCAGGAACAGCTGGCCAAGGCGCGCCAGGACGCCGAGCTGGATTGGCGCGCCCGCTACCAGGATCTGTCCCTTGCCGCGCTTGTGGAAGAACTCGGCCAGCAACTGGAAGCGCTGGAAGAAAACCAGCAAACCCTGGCCAAGGTGAGCGGCGAGCTGACCCGCGCGCAAACCCTGCCCGAGCGTGCCCAGAACACGATCAGCGACAGCCTGGCCCGCACCGACGAAATCCGCCGGCGTCTGAACCAGGAAAACGATACCCTCTCCGAGGCCGAAACCACCCGGCTGCGCACGGAACTGGCGGCGCTGGAAACGCGTATTGAACTGCGCAACCAGGAGCTGTCCGTGGCCAGCACCCTGGAAGAGCTGGCCCGCCTGCGCAAACGGGTGCTGGAAGCACGGACCGAGGTGATTCAGACGCGGCTGGACGTCCTCCAGCCAATGATCAACGAACGCCGCGGCGAGTCACTCAGCGCGGAAATCGGCGACGACCAGCTCGACCTGCCGGAAAGCCTGGTGGGTCATCCACTGCTGGACACCGCGCGGCAGCGCAACGAGGCGGTGCGTGACCAGCTCAAGGACACCGCCAGCGACGTGAACAACCTGATCCGCGAGGTGATCAACGCGGAGACCCAGCTGGACCGCGCCCGTTCGCTCTCCAGCACCGTGAACGATCAGATCGAGATGCTCGACGGCAGCCTGCTGTTATCGCGCATTCTTTACGAGCAGCAGAAAAGCCTGCCGCAGTTCACACCCCGGGAAGGCCTGGACAAACAGATCACCGAGGCGCGCCTGGCCCAGTTCGACATCCGCCAGACCCTGCAGGAACTGGAAAACCGGGATCTCAAGCTGCCCGAGGACAGCGGCCTGGACGATCAGCAAAAAGCGCAGCTGCGCGACGGTCTGCAACGCCTGATCGACAACCGGGTGGACCTGCTCAATCAGCTCGATCAGGAGCTGGGCCGCAAGCTCAATATCCTGGTGCGCCTGAATCTGTCCCAGGAGCAACTGGACAAGCTGACCCGCAATCTGCACGACATCATCTCCGAACAGACCTTCTGGATGCCCAGCACTCAGCCGCTGTCCCTGGCCTGGTTCGCCGAATTCCCCGGCCAGGTGGCGGACCAGATCAACACCATGCCGTGGCGGCGCATGGTCACCAACGCCACCGACATTCTGCAAAGCAAGTGGCAATGGCTGTTTCTGCCGCTGGTGCTGGCCGGCGCCCTGTGGCTGGTGCGCCCGCGCCTGCGCAAACGGATCAAGTCGCTGAACGGCGATATCGGCTTTCTGAAGCGGGACAGCCAGTTCCACACGCCCCTGGCGATCATCTACACGACGCTGCTCTGCGTGCCCGGCCCGCTGGTGCTGAGCCTGCTGGGCTGGGGGCTGTGGGTGCAGCCCGGCACCCTGAGCACGGTGCTGGGCGCGGCGCTGGCCAAGATCGCCCTGATCTGGCTGGTGTTCGAGCTGTGCTACCGGTTGCTGTCGCGCAACGGCATCGCCCAGCGCCATTTCCGCTGGACCGAGGACAATAACCGGCAACTGCGACGGCGCCTGCTGATCATCGGCCTGACCATGGTGCCGATGACGCTGGTGATTGCCTTCGGCGAGGAGTGGCCGGCGCAGTTGAGCAACGACCGCATCGGCCTGGTCACCATGGTGGCCGGGCTGGCGGTGATCAGCGTGATGCTGGCGCGCACCGCGCTGACCTACCCGATCCAGCATTATTCGCGCACCCTGCGCTCGGTGATCACCTTGATCAGCGCCGGCGCGCCGCTGGTGCTGGTGGCGTTGATCGTGGCCGGCTACTACTTCACCTCGGTGCGCCTGTCCGGCCGCCTGATCGACACTTTCTATCTTGCCCTGCTGGTGATCCTTATCGACGCCACCGCGGTGCGCGGCCTGGCGGTGGCCGCCCAGCGGCTGGCCTATAAACGGGCGGTGGCGGAGCGCGAGGCGGAACCCAAGGAAAACGTGGAAGGGGTGGAAGTCGAGGAGCCGCAAATGGACCTGCAGCAGGTCAACCAGCAATCGCTGCGGCTGGTGCGCCTGGGCCTGGTGGTGCTGTTCGGCGTGCTGCTCTACTGGGTATGGGCGGACGTGATCAATGCGTTCTCCTACACCAACACCATTGTGCTCTGGGAAAGCACCGAGGGCAGCGGCGCCAACGCCACCACCTCGCCGATCAGCCTGGGCGATGTGATCACCGCGCTGGCCATCGGCATCGGCACCTTCGTGCTGGTCGGCAACCTGCCCGGCCTGCTGGAAGTGCTGCTGCTGTCACGGCTGAGTCTCAAGCAGGGCTCCAGCTACGCGATCACCACCCTGTTGTCCTATGTCATCGTCATGATCGGCGTGATGATCACCCTGGGCTCGCTCGGCTTGTCCTGGAGCAAGATGCAGTGGCTCGTCGCGGCGCTGGGTGTGGGGCTGGGCTTCGGCTTGCAGGAGATCTTCGCCAATTTTATCTCCGGCATCATCATTTTGTTCGAGCGGCCGGTGCGCATCGGTGACGTGATCACCATCGGCGAGCTGTCGGGCACCGTCAGCCGTATCCGCATCCGCGCCACCACCATCATCGATTTCGACCGCAAGGAAATCATCATTCCCAATAAGGCGTTCGTCACCGAACGGCTTATCAACTGGTCTCTCACCGATACCGTCACCCGCGTCACCCTTAAAGTGGGGTTCGCCTACGGGTCCGACCTGCAGGCTTGCCACGATATCCTGGCCAAAGCGGCGGCCGACAACCCCCGGGTGCTGCAGGATCCGGAACCGCTGATTCTGTTCATGGCGTTCGGCGCCAGCACTCTGGATCACGAGTTGCGCGTCTATCTCGGGGAAATCGGCGATATTCTGTTCGCCACCAACGAGTTGAACCGCGCCATCGATACTCTGGCCCGCGAGCACGGCGTGGAAATCGCCTTCAACCAGCTTGACGTCCACCTGAGGTCCGCCGCCGACGGTCTCCTGTTCGACAGCGGCAACAACGGCCGCCACGGAGACACCCGGGGGCATTATGGAGAGACCAGAACCCACTATCACGACGGCGAACGCGGCCGCGACGACGACGGCGGGGACCGCTGAGATCAGCGGGCCGATCCAGCGGGTGGAAATCCGATAATTGCCATAGTGTAAATGTTACACTCGCCGCCTCATTTCAACACGACGCGCTTTCATGTCCCTGATCACGCTGCGACAGATTCAACTGCACTTCGGCGAGCAGCCTCTGCTCGACAATGTCGACCTCACCATCGAAGCCGGCGAGCGGCTCTGTCTGGTGGGCCGCAACGGCTCCGGCAAGTCCACCCTGCTCAAGGTCCTGGCCGGCGAGGTGCAGGCCGACGACGGCCAGATCGAGAGCACCCAGAACCTGATGATCTCGCGCCTGGAACAGGAAGTGCCCGAGGACCAGGACCACAGCGTGCACGACATGGTCGCCGAGGGCCTGGGCGAGCTGGGCACGCTGCTCAACGAGCACGACCACCTGAGCCGCGCCCTGGGCGATCCGGACCAGGCGGAGCGCATGGATGAGAACCTGGCCCGCTTCGAGACCCTCAACAATGAGATCGAGGCGCGCGGCGCCTGGCAGCTGTTCCAGCGCGTGGACACGGTGCTCTCCAAGCTCAACCTGAACGGCGAGCAAAACTTCGCCGGCCTGTCCGGCGGCATGAAACGCCGCGTGCTGCTGGCCCGGGCGCTGGTCCAGGAGCCGGACATCCTGCTGCTGGACGAACCCACCAACCACCTGGACCTGGACGCGATCCGCTGGCTGGAAACCTTCCTCAAGGGCTATTCCGCCACCCTGGTGTTCATTTCCCACGACCGCGCCTTCATCCGCTCGCTGGCGACCCGCATTATCGAGCTGGACCGCGGCAAACTGACCAGCTGGCCCGGCGATTACGACAAGTACCTGGCCGGCAAGCAGGCGGCCCTGGAAAACGAAGAGCGCGCCAACGCCGAGTTCGACAAGAAGCTCAGCCAGGAAGAGCGCTGGATCCGCCAGGGCATCAAGGCGCGCCGCACCCGTAACGAAGGCCGGGTGCGCGCCCTGAAAAGCATGCGCGAGGACTACGCCCGGCGCCGTAACCGCCAGGGCACCGCCGGCCTGGAAATCCAGCAAGGCGACAACTCCGGCAAGGTGGTGATCGAAGCGGAGCATCTGCGCTACGCCATCGACGGCCTGCCGCTGCTGCGGGATTTCTCCATCACCCTGCTGCGCGGCGACCGGGTCGGCATCCTCGGCCCCAACGGCTGCGGCAAGTCGACGCTGATCCGCCTGCTGCTGGGCCGGCTGACCCCGGACGCGGGCACCGTCAAGCACGGCACCCAGCTCCAGGTGGCCTACTTCGATCAGATGCGCGACACCCTGGACAGCAACAAAAGCGTGCTCGACAACCTGGCGGAAGGCTCCGACGTGGTCGAGATCAACGGCCGCAAGAAACACGTGATGGGCTATCTGCAGGACTTCCTGTTCGAGCCGGCGCGCGCCCGCCAGCCGGTGCGCTCGCTGTCCGGCGGCGAACGCAATCGGCTGCTGCTGGCCAAGCTGTTCACCAAGCCGTTCAACCTGCTGGTGCTCGACGAGCCCACCAACGACCTGGACGTGGAAACCCTGGAGCTGCTGGAAGAGCAGCTGGTCAGCTACCAGGGCACCCTGCTGCTGGTCAGCCATGACCGGGAATTCATCGACAATGTGGTGACCTCCACCCTGGTGTTCGAGGGCGGCGACCCCAACGCCTATGTGGGCGGCTACCAGGACTGGCTGCGCCAGCGCCCGGAACCGAACCGGGGCGACGACGTCAAAACCGGCAAGCTCGCCGCGCCGTCCAGCAAACCGAAACCGAAAGCCAAGGACAGCGGCGGCCGCAAGCTCTCCTACAAGGAAGAGCTGGAACTGCAGGCGCTGCCCGAGCAAATTGAAACCCTGGAGGCGACGCTGGGCGAGGTTCAGACCGAACTGTCCGACCCGGACTTTTACAAGCGCCCCCAGGACGAGATCGCCGACGCCCAGCGTCGGCTGCAGGAACTGGAGCAGCGCCTGAACGAGCACTATGCGCGCTGGGAGGAACTGGCCCAGCGAGAGTCATGAAACGGTCCTAAAAGGAAGCTTCCGTGTCGCGTATTATTCCGCTGATTACTCTGATCCTGCTGGCCCTGGCCGGCACCGTGACCGCCAACGAACGCGAAGACGACGTGGCCGCCGAGGCGGCCGCCGCCGACAGTGACGACGCCCCGGAACAGGACGAGGCGTCATCCTCCGAAGCCGAGGAAGAGGACGGCGCCGACACCGTCAAACCGCTGGAACTGCTCGGCAAGACGGTGCAACCGGGCACCTTCGAGACCCTGCACTGGGCCCCGGACCAGTCGTTCCGCTCGATCGCCACGCCGGTGCCGGTGCTGGTGGCCCACGGCAACGAGCCGGGCCCGCGCCTGTGCCTCACCGCCGCCGTGCACGGCGATGAACTCAACGGCATCGAGATGGTGCGGCGCCTGATGTACGAGCTGGAACCCACCGAGCTGGCCGGCACCGTGGTGGGCGTGCCGATCGTCAACCTGGACGGCTTCCGCAACGGCTCGCGTTATCTCAGCGACCGCCGCGACCTGAACCGCTACTTCCCCGGCCACGAAAAAGGCAGCGCCGCCAGCCGGCTGGCGTTCTCCCTGTTCAACAACATCGTGCGCCAGTGCGATTACCTGGTGGACCTGCACACCGGTTCCCAGAAGCGCATCAACCAGCCGCAGCTGCGCGCCGACCTGGACAAGTCCGAGGTGGTGGCGTTCGCCAAGCACTTCGGCGGCATGACCGTGCTGCACAGCCCGCCGGGCGACGGCATGCTGCGCGCCGCCGCCGTGGAAGAAGGCATTGTCGCGGTGACCATGGAAGCCGGCGGCCCCAACCGTCTCGAAGACGAAGCGGTGGACTACGGGGTCCAGGCCCTGGAGACGCTGCTGGAAAACCTGGACATGCGCAAAGCCAGCCGCTTCTGGGGCGCGCCGCAACCGGTGTTCTTCGAATCGGAATGGATCCGCGCCGGCCAGGGCGGCATTCTGCTGTCCGAGGTGGAACTCAACGATCAGGTGCGCAAGGGCGAGATCCTGGGCACCGTCACCGACCCCATCAGCAATACCGGCAGCGCCATCATCGCGCCCTACGACGGCCGCGTGCTGGGCATGGCGGTGAACCAGGTGGTGCACGCCGGCTTCGCCGCCTACCGGATCGGCGAGGAGAAGAGCGCCGAGGAAGTGGAAGCCAAGGCAGAGCTGTCGGACCAGACGCTCGAGGACAACGGCGTCAAGCCGGAAGAGCCGGCGGCGCCCAAGGAAGAAGAGGAAGCGTCCGACGCCCCCCGGGAAGAAGAGGACCCCGCACCGCCGGCCGACGATACCGAGTAACAGCCGAGCCAGGGCCTTGTGGGAGCGGGCCCGCTCCCGGAGATCAGCGGTTGCCGAGGCGGCCGCAGACCTGCTCGAAGCCGGCCACCACGAAGGGGATCATGCGGTCGTAGGCGGTCTGGAAGTCGTCGGACCGGCACAGGCCGCCGGACATGGCGTTGATGCGCCCGGTGTTGGCGAAGGTCAGTGTCATCGCCCCGGACATAAAGTGGTAGCACCAGTAGAGGTCGGCCCGCTCGGTATTGGGCAGGGCGGCGGACAGCGCTTCCACGAAGGTTTCCATGGGCGCGTCGAAGTGGCGGCTCATCAGCACCGGGCCCCACACCGGGGAGGTGTTTACGTAGGCCAGCAGGGCGCAGTAGTTACGCCAGCCCTGGTCCTCGCTCTCCTGGGCCATTTCCAGCGGACGCAGATAGGCTTCGATGATTTTCTCGAGGGGCACCGGGTCGCTTTCCGCGCGGGCGGCGTTGAGCGCTTTCAGCCGATCGTCGTTGAGGATGCGCGCGCGGCGCTGGAACACGGTGTCGAACAGCTGCTGCTTGGGGCCGAAGTAGTAATTGATCAGCGCCAGATCGACGCCGGCCTCGCGGGCGACGGTGCGCAGCGTAACGCCGTCATAGCCGTGCCGAGCGAATAACCGCTCCGAGACATCCAGAATGGCGGCGCCACGATCGCCGCTTTCACCGTTACGGCCACGGGGCCGTCCCACCGGTTTCTTCGCCATCCATTCCTCCCCTGGGCGATACGCGCCCGGGGGCCGGGCGCGCATCGGATGGTACGCAAGGGGAGGAAATTCAACAAGATGGACGCTTCGGGGCAGATGCGGCGCGACTCAAATGTATAATTTTTGAACCGCCGGGCCGCCCGGGGTGGCGGTGGCTTGGGCGCCTGCTAGGCTACGCGGATGCTTATACGACACCGCGTTTATCTCATCTCCGCCGGCCTGGTGGCCGTCCTGGTGGCCATCGGCGCCACCGCCCCCAACCGCTTCCGGGACGTGGCCGAGGCCACCCTCAATACTCTCGGGCACTACTTCGGCTGGTTCTATCTGATCAGCACCTTCGTGTTCGTGATCTTCCTGCTGGCGCTGGCGATGAGCCGCTACGGGAAAATCCGGCTCGGCCCCCAGGACTGCAAGCCGGACTACGGGGTGTTTTCCTGGTTGAGCATGCTGTTGTCCGCCGGCTTCGGTGTCGGCCTGGTGTTCTACGGCATGGCGGAACCGATCCAGCACCTCATGGAGCCACCCCACGGCCAGGCCGAACCCGGCTCCACCGCCGCCGCCAGCCTGGCCATGCAGTACAGCTTTTTCCATTGGGGGGTCAGTCAGTGGGCGGCGTTTTCCCTGGTCGGCCTGATCATTGCCTTCTTCCAGTTCCGCAAGGACCGCCCCGGGCTGGTGTCCACCATGGTGGAACCGGTCACCAAGAACCTGCCCAAGCGGCAACTGATTTCCGATTCCCTGGACGTGCTGGCGGTGCTCGCCACGGTGATGGGCGTGGCCACCTCGCTGGGGCTGGGCGTGCTGCAGATGAACGGCGGGCTGGAAACCGTATTCGGCTGGCCGGACAACCTGTGGAGCAAGGTGGCCATCCTCGGCGCCATGTTCCTGTGCTACATGGCCTCCTCCTACAGCGGTCTGGACAAGGGCATCCGCCTGCTCAGTAACCTGAACATGGGCCTGTGCCTGGGCTTCATGGGCTACATGCTGTTCACCGGGCCGACGGTGCTGATCCTGGATAACTTCGTGAACGGCCTGGGCAACTACCTGGGCAACTTCATCAACATGGCGCTGAACATCCCGCCGTTCGAAAAATCCGACTGGATGAACCGCTTCACCCTGTTCTACTGGGCCTGGGTGATCGCCTGGTCACCGTTCGTGGGCACCTTCGTGGCGCGCATCTCCCGCGGCCGCACCATCACCGAATACGTGCTCGGCGTGCTGCTGGTGCCGCCGCTGCTGGCCTGCGCCTGGATCGCCGTGTTCGGCACCACCGCCCTGGACCTGCAGCTCAACGGCGGCGTGGACCTGGCCGGCGCGGTGTCCGATAACGTGGCCAACGGCCTGTTCATGATGTACGAGGTGCTGCCGCACAGCACCTTCCTGTCGGCGATCACCATGGTGATTCTGTTCGTGTTCCTGGTGACCTCGGCGGACTCCGCCTCCTACATCGTGTCGCAGATGACCGACCACGGTTCGCTCAACCCACCGCTCTACAAACGCCTGACCTGGGGCGTGCTGATCTCCGCGATCTGCATCACCCTGATCGTGGCCAGCGGCCTGCGCGGGCTGCAGTCCGCCAGCCTGGTGGCGGCGCTGCCGTTCGCGGTGGTGCTGTTTCTGATGATGGGGGTGCTGATGTGGGAGCTGCGCGCCGACCGGCGCGCCATGCTGATCGAGCTGTTCCATCGCAACGACGACACGCCGGTGGGCGCCGATCTGTTCGAGGCCGACGACTTCTCGGACCTGACCACCGAGCAACGCATCCGCCGCCGCATGCCGATCCAGCGCCGCCGCTGACGCGGTGGCGGCTGTAGCAGCGGGCTGTGGGAGCGGGCCCTGCCCGCGAAAGGGGCGAAGCCCCGGCAGGGTCCCAGAGACCTGGTTTTTCAGATGTTGGGTGCTCCGAATCCGGGACGCGGTGCAATGGTGGTGCCTTCCGGGACCGCTCAAGCCATCCATGGCCGCTGTTAGTTTGGCCCTCCCTGGCCAAACAGCTCCCTCCAGGCACCACCATTGCCCCGCTCACTAGGCAGCGGAACCGCCACGGGTCAGAACACCGCCTGCACCTTTCTACGAAGTGGGGTTTGTGGCGGCGAATCTCCCAAGGAGCGCCGGGATCGGGTGTGCCCGTCCAGGACCGTGTTTGGCCAGGGATGGCCAAACGCCGAGCCTACAGGGATGTACTCGTGGCGTGTCCTGGACGGGCACACCCGATCCCGGTGCGGACTCTCTGGAGAGAAAAGCCTCTGGAATCCTGCCGGGTGGCTGTAAGCCACCCTTTCGCGGGCAGGGCCCGCTCCCACAAATCCCTCAGCGGGCGAAGGCGGTGACGGCGTCGGCGACGGGCTGGTCGCCGGACAGCAGGTCGAACTCGCGGCCGGCGGTGGCCGGGTTTTCGAGCACCGCCTGCAGCACCGCCGCCACGTCCTGGCGGGGGATCTCGCCGAAGTCCTCGAAGCGTTCGGCGAGGCGCACCTGGCCGGTGCCGTCGTCCTCGGTGAGCTTGCCGGGCCGCACGATGGTGTAGGCCAGCTTGCTGGCGCGCAGGTGGTTGTCGGCGTTCTGCTTGGCGATGAAGTAGTGGCGCATTTTTTCCGGGCCGCTGTCCGGCTCGTCGGCGCGCATGGAGCTGACGATCACGAACCGCTCCACGCCCATGTCCTGGGCCTGGTCGATCAGATTGATGGCGCCGTTCTGGTCCACGTCCACGGTTTTTTCCGGGCCGGTGTGGGGGCCGGAACCGGCGGTGAACACCACCGCGTCACAGGTGATCAGCGCCGCCCGGCAGTCGCCTTCCAGGTCCGCCACCACCACTTCGTCGGCGCCCAGCTGGCGCAGTTCCCACTCCTGGGCGGGGTCGCGCACCATCGCCCGGCAGATGTGGTCGCTTTTCGCCAGGCCGCGCACCAGATGGCGGCCGATTTTGCCGTTGGCCCCGGCAATCAGGATTTTCATCAGGGTCTCCTTCACTCCGGTGGGCTTTCACCCTAGGAGGATGGGGCCGCCCCGGCAAGCTTCAAGCGCTCACCGGCGGAGGATGGCTCACCAGCGTTGCGGGACGCGCTGGATACGACTGGTGTCATAGCCGCGGTCGGCGGCGACCTGAATCAGCCGCTGCAGGGTATCCTCGGACACTTGCGGGCGGCGCGCCATGATCCACAGATAGTCGCGCTTCTGGCGACCGATAATGGTGGTGCGATAGGCGTCGTCCACATACAGCACCCGGAAATCGGCGCGGAACGGCCAGATAAAGCGCATGCCCCAGATGGCGTTGCTTTGCTCGCTGACAAAGCCGGTGGGCGTCATGGTCTTACGCTCGCCGTCATAGCTGTCTTCGTTGAAGGCGAAGGTGACGCCGATCTTGTCGTCGCCAAGCCGTTCGTAGCTTTCCACGGCGTTGTGGGCGCCTTTCTCCGGCGGCGTGGGGATGTTGGCGATCACGTACCAGTCGCCCATGAAACGGTCCAGGTCCAGATCATCCACGGTCTCCACCGGCGGACGGTCGGGGCTCAATTGACAGGCGGCCACCAGCGCGGCGGCGGCGAGAATCACGATTACGGTGCGCATGGCGTCTCCTTGGCTGCGCGCTCAGTGTCGGAGAGCCGTGGCGAATGGCGGGTGAAGACGGCGGGTCAGTGATCGCCCAGCACTTTGAAACGGCGTTGCAAGCGGAAGCCCTGGTCGTCCACCAGGGTGAGGGTGTGCCAGCCCGGCGACGCCCGCAGGGCCCACTCATGGAAGTGGTCGGTGCGGCCCAGGTACTGGTCGTCCAGGTGCCAGAACAGGCTGGCGCCGGGCCGCTCGTGGACCACCCGGAATACCGCCCGGCCGCGCTCGCCGCCCAGTTCGCGTGGGATGAACAGGCCGGCGCCGGCGTGCGGGTAGATCACCGCCATGGGCGGCGTGGTGTCCAGGGCCCGGGCGCCGGCGGCGCAGTCCGCCCGCCAGGCCGGCAGGGGCCGGTAGTCCGGGTGGCGCTGGCGATAGAACCAGGCCTGGGCCGGCGGCAGCACGAACCAGTCCCGCGCGCGCATATTGGCCACCGACTCGCAGCCGCTGTGCACGCGCTGGCCGTTGGCGTCCAGGTGCACGCGGCGGTGGTGCGGGGTGACGGTCTGGAAGTGACTGTGCAGGGGCGCCAGCACGTCTTCCGCCCGGCAGCGGCCGCCGGCCAGATAGCCGTCGTCGACGCAGGCGCGCACGGTTTTCAGATCGTTGAGCGGCGCCACCGGCCAGGGCTCGGTGCCGAGCAGGCTGAACACGTCCAGCATCAGCGGCGCGGCGGTGTCCGCGCCGCCCAGGTGCGGCGCCGGTTCGCCGTTGCCGTTGCCGGCCCACACGCCCACCGTGTAGCGGCCGTTGCTGCCGATTGCCCAGGCATCGCGCAGGCCGTAGCTGGTGCCGGTCTTCCAGGCGATCGGCTGGCTGGAGCGGTACAGCCGCCATTGCCGGGCGGTGCCCGGGCGCGCCACCTCGCGCAGGGCGTCCAGGGTGAGCCAGGCGGCGCCGGGGCTGATCGGGAACGGCGCCGCCACCGGATGCACGCCGGACAACAGCGCCGCCGGCGGCGCGGCGCCGTCCCGGGCGGTGGCGATCAGCCGCGCGTAGATGCCGGTGAGTTCCATCAGGGTGCCTTCCGCGCCGCCCAACACCAGGGTCAGCCCGTAGCCGTCGGCGGGCCGGAACAGCGTGGTCATGCCCAGCGCCCGCAGCTGATCGTGGAACCGGCCCACCCCGTAGCGGCGCAGCATGCGCACCGCCGGCACGTTCAGGGAGCGGGCCAGCGCCTCGTGGGCGGGCACCGCGCCGCGGTACTCGCGGTCGAAGTTTTCCGGGCTGTAGCCGCCGTAATTGGTGGGCAGGTCGGACACCAGGGTGCCCGGCAGCAGCTGCCCGGCGTCCAGCATCGAGCCGTACAGCAGCGGCTTGAGCACGCTGCCGGTGGAGCGCGGCCGGGCGGCGATGTCGACGGCGGCGCCGTAGGTGAGCGGGTCGCCGTGGTTGACGTTGCCCAGGTAGGCGCGCACCGCCATCGCCCGGTGGTCGATCACCACCACCGCCAGGTTGTGCACGCCCTGGCGCCCCAGCCGCTGGCCGTGGTGGTCGGCGAGGTCGCGCACCCGGCGTTGCAGGTCCGCGTCCAGGGTGGTGCGCAGCAGCGGCGCGCCGCCGCCGGCGGTGAGCGTATCCAGCAACCGGGGCGCCAGCGACGGCAACGCCTGGACCCGGGGCAGCGGCTCGAGACGGGCCAGGGCCAGGTCGTCCCGGTCCAGCGCGCCCTGCTCCCGCAGCGTTTCCAGCAGACGGTCGCGCTTGGCGCGCAGCCGTTCCCGGTCGCGCCCCGGATGAATCAGCGCCGGGCTGTTGGGCAGCACCGCCAGCAACGCCGCTTCCGCCCAGCTGAGCTGCTCCGGCGGCCGCTGAAAATAGCGCCAGGCGGCGGCGCGCAGGCCCACGGTGTTGCCGCCGAACGGCGCGCGGCTGGCGTACTGGCGCAGGATCTCGTCCTTATCCAGGTGCCACTCCAGCTGCAGCGCCAGCACCGCTTCGCGGGCTTTTTCCGGGAAGGTGCGCGGCGGGTCGGCGCGCAGCAGGCGGGCCAGCTGCATGGTCAGGGTGGAACCGCCGCTGACCACCCGGCCGGCGGCCAGATTGTCGCGGGCGGCGCGCAGCACCGCCACCGGGTCGACCCCGGGGTGATAGAAGAAGCGCCGGTCCTCGAAGGTGAGCAGCGCCCGGCGATACTTGTCCGGCACCCGCGCCACCGGGGCGAACCGCCACTGCTGGTCGGCGGCGATGCGCGCCGCCAGCGGCCGCCCCTGCCGGTCCAGCATCAGGGTGGCGTAGTCGCTGGCCGTGAGCGCGGCGGGCAGCGGCGCGAACTGCAGAAACGCCAGCCCGGCCAGCAGCGCCAGGGCGGCGCCGGCCAGGGCCCACCGCCGGAGGCGGCCTGTAAAACGCCCCTTAATCGCGGATCACCTCCACCCACTGGCCTTTATTGCGGGCGCGGGTGTCGCCCCGGTACATGGCCTCCACCTGCCAGCCCGGCAGATAGAACCGCCCGGCGAAGGTGGCGTTCAGCCCCAGGGTGTATTCCCGCGCCTCGCCGGCGGCCAGCGAGAAGTAACTGAGCACCCGGTCGTCGCGGATGTCCCGGTAATCCAGCGGCGCCGCCTGTTCATCGCCGGCGAGGCGGCTGTCGGTGATCTGCCAGCCGGACGGGATCACCTGGGTCAGGGCCAGGTTGTCCAGGTCGCGGCCGCTGTTATTGACGACGCGCACCCGGGCGCGGAAATCAGTGCCCTGGGACAGGCTGCCCGGATCCAGGGGCCGGCCGTCCAGGGTCAGGAAGCGGGCCTCAAGCCCGAGCCCCTGGGCGGCGGCCTGCTCCTGGCCCGGCGCCGGCGTGCCGCGGGTGGTCACCGAGGCGTACAGGCGGCGTTCGCTGTCGTTGCGCACCGCCAGCTCGACGCCCTCGCCGTCCAGCGACAGGTCCTGGCGGAACACCGGCGCCTGGGATTGGATTTCCTGCCAGTCACCGTCGCCCCGGCGCCACGCGAACCGGTAGCCGTCACCGGCGTCGCCGGAACCGGCGAAGCGGGCCATGGCCATCAGCGCCCAGGCGGTGCTCTGGGTGGAATACCACTGCTGGGAGGCCAGCCGGCCGGCGATCGCCTCGGCCTGGCGCCAGGCGCCGTCGCTGTCGCCGCGGGCGTCGCGCACCAGCAGCTCGATGGCCTGGTCACGCAGCGCCGAGCCGTAGGTGGGGCCCGGGCGGTCGTAGTCCGAGGGCGCGTCGGCGCCAGCGATCAGTTCGCCGGCCACGTCGTTGAGGCCCATCTGCTGATAGGCGGCGGCCAGCAGCCAGCGCGCGGCCTGGTAGCCGGGCCGGCGGCCGTCGCCGTCCGCCCGGGCGGATAGCGCTTCGCGCAGCCGGTTCTGGGCCCCCACCTCCGGCTCGCCGGCCAGCGCCAGGGTGTAAAGGCGGTAGGCCTGGCCGGCCCACTGCCAGGGCTCACCGCCCGGGTTGCCTCCCACACGGCGTTGGTAGTCGGCCCAGTCTTCCAGCATGCCGGCGGGCACCGCGAAGCCCTGACGGCGCGCTTCCAGCAGGAAGTGGCCGGCGTAGGAGGTGCCCCAGTCGTCGGCCACGGCGGCCCCGGGCCAATAGGCGAAGGCGCCGTCGCCGAGCTGGAAGCGGCGCAGCCGTTGGATGGCCGCTTCCACGTTGCTCTGAATGCGGGCGCGCTGCTCGTCGTCGAGGGCGATCAGCCGCGACAGATAGAGCTGCGGCAGGGCCGCCGACACGGTCTGCTCCACGCAGCCGTGGGGATAGCCGAGCAGGTACTCCAGGCGGCGCTCCAAGCCCATGGCCGGCAGGCTGCTTACGGTCAGCCGGCTTTGGTTGGTGCCGGGCAGACCGTGGGCGCGGTGCCGCTGCGACCAGGTCTCGCCGGCGGCCAGCAAGCGCCCGGCGTCACGGACGGTGGGCGGGTTGGCGGCGCGCACCGGCAGGTGCACGGTTTCGCTGGCGCGGTAACCCTCGCCCTCATGCTCGTCGGCACGGGCGGACACGGTCACCGTGGCGGTGCCGGTACGCTGGTCGGTTTTCAGGCCCAGCTCGGCGATCCGTTCGCCGCTCTCCTGGAAGTCCAGTTCGGCGCCCTGCTCGTCCGGCCGGTCGCTTAACGCGATCGGCCCGTCCACGTCGGCGGACACCGTCACCGGGCCCAGGCCGTCCTCGGCGGCGAACAGGGTGACCGGCAGGGCCAGGGTTTCGCCCGGCCCCAGCACCCGCGGCAGGGACGACAGCAGGGTCAGCGGCTGGGTGACGGTGACGTTCTTGTCCGCCTCGCCGTAGGCGTGGCCGTCGCCGGCCACCACCATCACGCGCACCTGGCCCATATAGGCGGGCAGTTCGATGTCGTGGTCGGCGGTCTCTCCCTTGGCGAGCTGGAAAGGCCCGCTGAAACGGACCACCGGCGGGAAGCGGCGGCGCTGTTGCTCGCTGCCGTCGCGGAGCGCGTCGGAACCGCCCAGCGCCAGCATCTGATCCAGTTCGCCGCCGTAGGCGCCCACCACCTGATCGAACAGGTCCCAGGTCAGCACGCCCAGGGCCTCGCGCTGGTAGAACGCCCGGTGCGGGCGCGGCGTGGCGAAACCGGTGATGCCCAGCAGCCCCTCG
>Ga0206123_10000887_pt1 | contig 29032 bp, 27 predicted proteins | sample Helgoland_Spring_2_FD_160086 | JGI IMG/M metagenome (GOLD analysis project Ga0206123, IMG submission 160086) | Pelagic subsurface seawater microbial communities from Kabeltonne, Helgoland, North Sea - Helgoland_Spring_Bloom_20160316_1 | ecosystem: Environmental > Aquatic > Marine > Epipelagic ...
AAGGTGCGGGCAGGAAAATCTGGCAATCACACCCTGAGCGAAAAAAGTGTTGAGATGCTTAACCAGATCTGGCGTGATACCGTGACCCCAGTGACGGGTTTTGCTACTTATGAAGCGCTAATTGCTTCACTGGAATAAACCTCTGTCACGCGGCCCCTGGCACTCGACCGGTCACGACTCAACCGGTTGATCAACATGAACTGGTCGATCAAGATATTCGCCAATACTCACCAGAATTCGCCATGCCTGAAGAATAGGCTTCTTTTTCCACACTCGAGCCGGGTTTTTCGATTCGAGCAATTCATTGGCTAACAATTCAACTCTATCAAGCACAACAACGGTTGCCGGCCTGATGGGCATATCTGACCAGAGTACTGTACGTTCCAAATGATGGGTAGTTGCCAACAAATAATGCCCGGACATACGGGAATCTTTAACCTCGAGTGACTCAAGGGATTTTAAAAGAAAGTGTTGTGCCAGCAGCCAGTGTGTTCTCGCAAACACAGGGTCGAAGGCGTTTTTGGAAAAATCAGGATCGTCGATGCGTTCAGAAAGCACATGCAGTTGAGCAGCGGTCTCCTCAAGCTTTTCCTTGAGGCCATAGGTCGCCCTGCCTGCCTCAATCCTGACATAGTTTTCGGAAGTCAGGAGGTTGGCCCGGGCAGCGTCAAAGTTCTGCTGCAGATAATTATCACGTATCAGGCGAAAACGACGAGAAGGCAGATCATAAAATAGCACCCACAGCGATTCATCAAGTACAAAAGTATTCTGTCGAGATTCTTTAGCTGCAACTTCAGCTGCAACAGGGCTGGATGTCAGTATCGACACTGACAGTACCAGCAGAGCCACTGACCACCAGACTCCGAAACATAAGCGGGGATAAGGTTTCACAATCCCGGAATCAGACCGAGTGGACATCACCATTTCCTTGGGTGCAACAGACATAACAGATCTCCAGTTTATCCTGAAACTCTCTATTCTTGTGAGTGCAGGGGTGTCGACTCGAATTCAACCCTGTCTGGATCAAATCCCACATCAGCAACAGAGCCACGACGTAGTAAATAATTAGTTGCGGGTAAATTGACAGGCAACCTCTACCATTTGCCTGGCGTTGATCACCTCTCTATCTGACTGTGCAATAATCATCTGACGCTTGGCCTGGACACAATCATTTGCCGGCTTTTGTTGTTTCTTTAACATATTAGCTTCCAGCCTGGTTGCCTGGCAGAATTGATCATCTACCAGCCTGAGGTTATAGGAGTAGCCTTTTTCAATCGCGACACAATCCTTCCTGGCAAAAAAATCTTTCCCTGTCACGATTTTAACACTGGTTCCATCCAGCTTCTTGACGGTATAGCGATACTTGTCCGGATGAGTCGCGCTTGCACTCATGATTTTTCTATTTCTGTCTTCCTCGCTAACCTCCGGGCCAACGGGAATTTCCATCATGCCCAGGTATCCACCAACAAGGGTTGAATCTTTTATGTTACCTGTCATCAGCTCCTTCATTTCAATCGTTCCATAATCGAGCTGAACTTTGGGTGCCTTTGGTTGGGAGGCACAAGCTGTCAGCCCTGCCAAAAAGACCAGAACCGCAATTTTTATCGCTACGCTTAAATTTTCCAATTCAATCAATCCAATGTGATGCAATTAAAGATGATACAAGTACGGCAATCGAACCGATACAGCTTTTTATGATCCAGGGTATTATTCTCGAAGGCATTCTGAATCCAGGCAATCAATTGCTGAACTTTAATGTCGTTGTTATACTGTTTTTTTATGAGTTTACAGTTATCTAATCGGTGCTTCCCGCTTCTCAACTTCGTAGGTTACTGCAACCATCCAGTCCTGGTAGATATCCGCAATCTTTCGAAGCTCCAAGCCAAGCTCTTTGACAAAGATTGTCTCAATAGGTTGCCCCCGGTTTGGCCAGATTCGAAACTTAATGCGCAGATATTCTTTCCCACCCGTTGTCGAAAATCGACCCACCAGCACCGGTTCTGTAAGCAAAATACCGGGAAATTGATCAAACAAGCCCGGCATCATCGCTGTAGCCCGAGCGGCCATCTTGTCTTTTTGTTCCGGGTCACCTATCAGCGTCACATCAACCAAACACCTGACATACCCGCGAAGATAGTTGGTGATGTTGTTGATCGTACGGTTAGGTATGAAAACAATTGCCCCTAACGCATTTTCCAATTCAACAAATCGCATGGTAATTCGTGTCACTCGACCTGTCTGGCCGGAAACCTCAACAAGATCGCCAACATCTAACATATCCGAAAAAACAAATGTCAGTCCCATTACCACATCTTGCACAATTCCCTGGGAACCAAACCCCACGGCTAATCCAATCACTGACGCGCTGGCAAGATAAGCAGTCAGGGGAACACCCATTTCCTTTAAGATCAGGCCAATAGAGAGGAAGTAGAGCGTGAATATCAACGCGCTGGTCGCGAGTGAAATTACCGATCGCGCCTTACGGGTCTTCAGGCGATCCTTAAGAATCGCATCATTAGTGAGAAACCTGATCCCAACGACTGTTAGATGTGCCGCAATAACCAGTATCGCCAGCATGATAATTCTGACTAAAAGTGATTCGTGATCCAAATATCCTGATATCAGATCCACGCGGCAAGGTTCCAACGAGTTTTATCTCTTCTACAGCCTGCCATAAGCGCTAATCCCTCACTCTTTTTTAGGGTCACCAACACCCTGGAATGCTCCGAAATCAATTGCCGACGATTTAAGATGAAGATCGCGCTGGGGAAACGGAATTTGTATGCCATGCTCATGGAATTTATCCCAAATCCTGAGATACAAATCACTGGCTACGCCGGCTCGTCCATTCATGGGGTCATTAATCCAGAACCTGATTTCAAGATTAACTGAACTGTCACCGAATTCGACGATAAGTACGGTTGTCGCTGGTTCTTTGAGGATACGAGGTGTCTCAGCTGCTGCCTCATAACACAGGGCCATTGCTTTCTTAACGTCCGAATCGTAATGAATTCCGACCCCTCGTTTTAATCGAAGCAGGTTATCTGAATACGACCAATTCTCGACCCGGTTTACTATAAAGTCCTCATTGGGAATCAAATGTTCGATTCCGTCGCGAGTATGAACCGACGCATACCTTGCACCAAGAGAATCCACTCGCCCGTAATATCCCGCGATTTCGATAACGTCTCCTGGTTTAATCGACTTGTCCAGCAACAAAATAATGCCACTAATCAGATTTGAGAAGATTTTCTGTAAGCCAAAACCAAGACCGACACCAATGGCGCCACCAAAGATCGCAAGCGCTGTAAGGTCAACTCCAATCACAGCCAATGTGATGATAAGGGCAGCTGAAACCAGAAAGATACTCAACAGCTTAATTGACAGTACCTGAAGGGAAGGCGTGAGGCTTTTTGCCGAGTTAATGTATCCTTCAGCAATTTTGAGGACAAGTGTACTACCCCAAACCAAAACGGTAAGGGTCAAGAGTCCTTCGAATATCGTCAAGACTGACAGCCTTACCTGACCAATTTCCAGGGCAAAGGAATCCAGCAGTAGTCGGACATCTGAAAGAATACCCAGAATATTGAGCGCCGCCAAAGACCATGCAAACCAGGCGATTGTTGTCGACCAGAGTGAGCTTATCGCAACCGAAGTTGCAATTTGAATCACAACCCATGCTCCCAGTAGACTGGAGGTTATTGTCAACAACTCGTGGTCTCTACCCAGGCCGCTCGCACCTAAAAGCAATAGCCACTGAAAAGCTAACCAGAACAGAGGAAAAACAACAACTGGAAGCATTTGGCGGAAATAGGTCCGCATTGTCCCTGGTTGTTTGTCCTGATCAACCTGGATCGCGCCTAATACTCTACGGGAAATGAAGTATCCAACGATCCCGGCAGTTGCAATTAAACCCAACTCAATCGCCAGGTCTATTCTCGTTTCTGCGCTCATCAGCCGGGACATGATTCCGGTAATTATGTTCGAACTGGCAAAACTGAAGGTGTCATTCATTTAAAGTTCTCCTTACAACCAACCGTTCCGTCTGAAAATTGCGAGAAGCAAAGCGCTAATGGATACCATGACACCAATGACGATGAAGTAGCCATTAGTAGAGCGCAGTTCCGGCATATTTTCGAAGTTCATGCCGTAGATGCCAGCAATAAAAGTCAAGGGAACAAAAACAACGGTAATGACTGTCAGAACTTGCATCACCTTGTTTAGTCGATGGGAAGAAAGTGCAAGATAACCATCGGTAAGGTCCCTCGCAGTATCATAATATAACGATGCAAGGCTCATCGTCCGTTCCACCTGCTCATAGGTGTCTGTAATGTCGTGTAGTAATTCATCGGTGATCAACGAGCTACTACTTCGCCGTAGCGCTTCAATGTTTATCAAATGATATCGACCAATTCGCCCAATATCCCGAAGTCGACTCTTGTATCTTGTTAACTCGGAAAGCTGACTATCGTCCGGTTGTTCAAACACCTCCGTTTCAATATCTTCCAGGCGAGGCTCAAGGTCCAGCAGGATTTCGAGGTATCGGCGCGACAGCACATTGGAAATTTTCAGACCTATCCAGAGCGGACCCTGTTCAATCAAAGCTGGACTGTCTTCAATTAATTTCCAGGTGTACCCGGTACTGACTGAATGTTTATAGTGATGGGTAATCAGAAATCGCTTACCGACATACATACCCAATTGTATGACACCAAAATCAATACCCGATGTTTCTGCATCCAGGCCCCGCAGCAGCAAAAACAGGAAGTCATCGAATTCTTCAAATTTTGGAGGACGCCGCTTTTTGAGACCATCTTCTATAGCAAGCGGATGAATGTTAAATTGCTCAAGAATTGGCTGTACAATTTCAACCTCCTCCGAGTAGATATCCAGCCATATTGTTGTATTTTCATCGGCTTGCCACGCTTCAAGAAGCTCAAGATCACCAACCTCCAGCGCCTTACTTTCATTGTTGTACAACATTGCTTTGATCAAACTTTGTTAACCTCGTCGGTATCATCGTCTAAGAAATAAACCACCTCACCCTAACAGCGGCTAGCCAAACTCAAATATCAGGATTCGAACTTTTTATCTTATCGAGCGCCCGGTAATAACGCATCTTTGTTGCCGAATTTGTCGCGCCGATGACTTCAGCTATCTCTTTAAACTCCATATCCTCCAGTATCTTGAACGCAACTATCGTTTTGTCATCTATCGACAGTTCCCGGACTAACTGGTCAAAAGAGTCAAGATCCACAGCTTGTGCGGGATCAGAATTCATCTCGGTTTCAAATGCCAGCCGTTTTAGTTTCTCACGCTTCTCTCTTGAAAGCAGTGTATTACAGGCATTGGCCGTAATCTTGCGCAACCAGGCTCCGTATCGTGCCGGGTCTTCCAGTTTAGAGAGCCCATGGAAAACACGAAGCAAAACCTCCTGTGTGACGGTCTGGGCCAGGTCATCGTTACCCGTGATAGCTCGAGCGACCCTGCGAATTCCCGGATAGGACATTTCCGCCAACAATCCATATGAAGATTGTTTGTAAGGTAATTCTCCCTGAGCCTTGATGACCAGCATCCGGACTTCTGGCGTTATTGGCAACACTTAACTGACTTTGTGATGCACTACGTTACCGTCAACAATTTCCCGGTTTGAGATCGAGACAGTATCGCCATTATCAAGTACAAGTTCGGTCTTGACCGCTGTAACCTGATTTATGACACCCGTCTGCCCATTTGTGGTGACCTTGTCACCTTCCTTATATAACTCCCTGACATAGTTGCCAGCAAGAATGTTTGCAGCAACATCTCTGGAGCCAAACCCAAAACCTATTGCAGTGGCGGCACCCACCGAAATTAATACAATACTAATGACGTAATTGAGGAGTTCAGTCTCCAGATCCAGCTGTCCAATGGCCAGGGTCACAATAATAATCACCAACAGGGCATAGCACGCGGAACCGAGTGGAACCGCAAATTCGGAACCCATACCCTCCGCCGCGCCTGTTATCAAATCGCGAATAAACTGGGCAATAAATAGACCCACCAAAAGAATGAATGCCGCACCTATCACTTTAGGGATGTACATCACAAAAGCATCTATGGTCATGGACACCCTGGTCAACCCAAGGCTTTCAGTCGCAGACACAAGAAACGTCAGCATTAACAGCCAAAACAGAATTCGAGACCCAATGGCTGAAGGCTCTCTTTTGATGTTTGCCCTGCGGAGAATTGCCGCCACGCCAATTCGTTCCGAGAAGGCATCGAGTTTAATCGCCTGGAAACCTCGCCTGCCAATGCCCGCAACAATAGAGGCGACAAGATAACCAATGAGAAGTATGACAAAAAATCCCAACAAATTGGGTACAAACTCTGCAACCTTTATCCATAATGCTGTCATTGCCTGGATAAGTGCGTCACTCCAGATACTAACCGTGTCCACTGCCCCGTTAAGACTGCCCATCTCGGGTATTCTCCTTTTTTAGTTTATTGAAATATTGATGAATACCCGCGACAAGGGTTAAAACGGTTGTTAACAGATGACCGAAGCCCATGTGCACTGCATCACGGAGTACCAGTTCCCGATGGGCGCGACGTGATAATTGCTCCATATCTAACCCCGCCGCCGGACCGATTGGCGCACCTGCTGTCACACCTGGAACGTCACCCTCCTGTAATCCTTCACTGGCTTTACGGATCTGTGCTTCTATGTGTTTATGGAAGTGCGTATCCTCATCCTCATGCTTCTCGACCATCTTTTGTGCCCTACCACCTGTTCATAATTACGGACCGCACAAGTACATACGCCCCAAGCTACTGACAATGACTCCTGAACCCGGACCGGAGTCACAATAGGCAACCAAATCTTATTACCTATTTTTTAGACTCTTTGTGACTTTCGAGGTTTTTACCGAGTCTAGGGGTATGATGCAATACCATAAACCATGGAAAATCAGGGTCCAACTTTGCGGAATTTTTTACCCTCAATAGCATTTACCGTCATTTGTCTGCTTATCGCAGTTTGGTACTGTCTGGATAGTGGCAGGCCAATAAGTACAGTAATGCCACTGGTGATCGTACTGGGATTACTGGAGATCAGTCTGTCCTTCGACAATGCTGTTGTAAATGCCAGTGTACTTGAGGGCATGGAAGAAAAATGGCGGAGGTATTTTTTAACCTGGGGTATTCTGATTGCAGTGTTTGGCATGCGACTTGTATTTCCAATCGCGATTGTCGCAGTCACTGCAGGATTGTGGCCAGGTGAAGTCGTTAAAATGGCGCTTGCCCGGCCCGATGAATACGCCCGGTATATTTCCAGTTCCCATGTTGAGGTCAGCGCATTCGGCGGAATGTTTCTGCTATTGGTTTTCCTGACCTTTCTGTTTGATAGCGACAAAAAAATACATTGGCTGGAGACAATTGAGAAAAAGCTGGTGGAAATGGGCAAACTTGAATCTGTTGAAATTCTCATTGCCTTGATTACCTTACTGTTTGTGCAGTCATTTCTTCCCGAATCAGCCCGGGTTGATACGTTCATCTACGGGATCAGTGGCATTATTTTGTATGTGGCGGTCGACGGCCTTTCAACATCGATAAGTCCATCTGCAGCAAGTGGACTAAAACGAAGTGGTGCCATGGGATTCCTCTACCTCGAGATACTGGATGCATCTTTCTCCTTTGACGGGGTCCTTGGTGCTTTTGCAATTACCACCGACATTGTCATCATTATGTTGGGACTCGCTATTGGCGCAATGTTTGTTAGAAATTTGACTGTCTACCTGGTCGACCAGGGCACCCTCAACGAATATGCTTTTCTCGAGCACGGTGCCCACTATGCAATCGGCGCACTAGCCATCATTATGCTGACAACAATGATCATAAATGTACCCGAATTGATTACTGGCCTGATAGGAATTTTGATCATCAGCCTTGCCCTGATCTCATCGATTCGATATAGAAAAACACAGCAAGCCATCACAAACTCACAATAGAAATCTAACTATTAACAAGCTATTACAGGTGCATATTTATGCTAGCATATATCAACTTCACGCTATCAGTCTTAACAACAACACAGCTAACCATCCAAAAGAGGGCTAAATTTTGAAACTTGCAATCCTGTCCAGAAGCATGAAAGCTTATAGCACCAAACGACTTAAAGAAGCTGCGATCAGCCGTGGTCACGAAGCCAAGGTGCTAGACACCCTCAAGTTCGCAATTGACCTTGAAAAAGGCACACCAGACCTGTATTTTCGACAAAAAGCACTCGGTCACTATGACGCAGTATTACCGAGAATCGGCGCATCAATCACTTATTATGGAACAGCTGTAGTTCGCCAGTTTCAGGAAATGGATGTATTCTGCGCCAATACCTCCCATGGCATTCTGAACTCACGAGACAAGCTCAGAAGTCTGCAAATACTAAGCAGGCACAATATTGGCATTCCTAAAACAACGTTCGTCCGTGACAAAAACGACGTCCTGCCGGGAATTAAACGGGTTGGGGGAGCACCGGTCGTAATCAAACTGATTGAGGGGACCCAGGGCATAGGTGTGCTGCTTGCAGACACGGTGAATCAGGCCGAGTCAATTATTGAACTACTGCAGAGCCAGAAACAAAACGTATTGATTCAAAAATTTGTTGCTGAGAGCAAGGGCAAAGACATTCGTGCATTTGTCGTTGGTGACCAGGTTGTCGCAGCAATGCGTCGGGTGGCACAAGGCCAGGAGTTTCGCAGTAATGTACATCGTGGTGGTGTAGCAGAACCTGTTGAGCTTGATCCGATATATGCAGAAACAGCAGTCCGCTGTACGCAAATCATGGGGCTTCAGGTAGCTGGTGTCGACATGCTGGAAGGTAAAGATGGCCCACAGGTAATGGAAGTAAACTCTTCCCCCGGGCTTGAAGGTATCGAAACCTGTACCGGTCTCGACATAGCCGGTGCCATTATCGATTATATCGCCGCTCAGGTCGACTTCCCCGAGCTTGATGTTCGCCAGCGCCTGACCGTAAGTAAAGGATATGGCGTCAGTGAAATCTATATGCCCGAAGGTTCCGGTTTTATTGGTCAAACAATCAAGGAAACCAAACTGGCGGAGCAGGATATCAATGTGTTGACCTTGTACCGCGGTGCCAAGGTGATTCCCAACCCTAACTCAACCCGGGTTCTTGAGCCTGGTGATAAATTACTCTGCTTCGGAAAACTGGAATCGATGCGATCGATGATCCCAACAAAAACACGACGAAGAAGACGCCCCAAGATCCATGTACTGGATACCGAAATCGGGTCAGATGGAACAACTGATAAAGATATTTAGTCGTTGTTTTGACTGCGTAGAAAATTAAATGACAATATTGATAATAGTTTTACTTTTGATCATCAACGGATTCTTTGTCGCGGCGGAGTTTGCGTTGGTCAAAGTATCCATGGTCCGAATTCAGACACTTGCTGATGAAGGTAATTATCTCGCACGGTTAACCCATGGGATAAAGGGTAATCTGGAGCCCTATCTGGCGGCATGCCAGTTGGGCATTACCATGGCATCACTGGGGCTTGGCTGGATAGGTGAACCGGCGGTCGCTGCATTGCTTAAACCCATGTTCACGAGCATGGGTTTATCTGATGCACAGCTGCATCTAACCTCTTTCCTGACAGGTTTCATCCTATTCTCATCACTGCACATTGTGGTTGGGGAACAGGTGCCTAAAACCTACGCCATCAGGACAGCAGAGAAAGTTGCAATGTGGTCCGCACCACTTTTAATCGGGTTTTACTGGTTAGCCTTTCCAATCAACTGGTTACTCAACAAGACCTCATCAACAATCCTGCGTGGCCTTGGGGTCAAGGAAGTCTCACATGTTGAAATCCTCACAGGTTTGGAGATTAGCGGATTAATTGACGTGTCACGAGATCACGGCGAAATTGCACATGACCAGGCGCAGATGCTCCAGAATCTGTTCAAATTCAATGAACAGGTGGTTCACAGCATTATGATCCCACGGAGCCACATAGAAACCCTGGATCTTTCAAACTCCTCTGCCGACATCATGAAGGTGCTGCAGAAAACCCGGCACTCCCGGCTTGCCGTACTGGACGGTGACTGGAATCATCTGGCGGGCGTTGTATTGGTGAAAGATCTACTCCTGTCCCATATCGAAACTGAAACTATCGAGTTATCAAAACATCTTCGCCCACCCAGACTTATCCCGGAGTCCCAGGCAATCAGGCTATTATTCGAACAGATGCGTGAAAGTCGCGAACATATTGCATTTGCTGTTGATGAATTTGGCCAGATTGATGGCATGGTGACACTGGAAGACTTGCTAGAAGAAGTTGTTGGTGAAATCGAGGATGAGTTCGATGACGTCTCGGGTATCGCTTACATAAACAGCACTTCATCTGGCTGGGAGGCTAGCGGTTATTATGCAATGCACGACTTCAGCAAGCTGACGGGTTTTCAACCCGAGCTACCCGTATCTACCAGCACGCTTTCAGGTTATCTCATGCAACGCTTACAACGGTTACCCACCGAAGGTGATGAATGGCGGGAAGACAATTTCGTGTTTAATGTCACCAAAGTTGAGGGCGCCCACGTCGCTATTGTCGATATCAAAAAACCTACCGAGAATGCCGAGTCAGTGTAGGCGCCGGGCTTTTTAGGTATCATTATTAACAGCTCCAGCTTGGAGAACATTCAAAGAATATAATGAAAATACAACTTCCCACTTATAGTCAATTCCAGGAGATCGCCCGCCGTGGCTAAAATCAAAAAAAACACAAGACCCGATTTCCAGATGGGCTCTGCAAGTATCCCGGCCGGCACTCGCAGAACAGTACATCTGGATGTCCCTGACCTGTACACCCATACGGGGCTTACGATCCCGGTTCGTGTACTTCACGGGAAAAAGGATGGTCCAACCCTGTTTTTGTCTGCCGCCGTCCACGGCGATGAAATTAATGGCGTCGAAATCATCCGCCGGGTACTCGCCTCCAAACGTGTATCTGCAGCGACAATGAACGGCACCTTGTTAGCGGTCCCGGTGGTCAATATTTTTGGATTTTTAAACCAGAGTCGTTACCTGCCGGACCGTCGCGATCTCAACCGGCTATTCCCCGGGACAAAGTCAGGATCCCTTGCTGGTCGAATGGCTCACCTTTTTGTTACCGAAATCGTTGATCGTGCCACCCATGGAATCGACCTGCACACAGCGGCTATCAACCGGGAAAACTTGCCACAGATACGCGCAGTACTCGATGAAGAAGAAATGGTCAATATGGCCAGCGCCTTTGGTTTACCCGTCACCCTGAACACCTCCATTATCGATGGTTCCCTGCGGGCTGCGGCCGAAGCCCGTAATATCAAAGTCCTGGTTTACGAGGCAGGTGAAGCATTACGTTTTGATGAGGTTTCCATTCGTGCTGGTGTGGATGGTGTGATATCCGTCATGCAGGAAATCGGCATGCTGAAGCGCCGAACTTCACGTCGAAAGGTTAAAGAGACCTACGTCGCCAAACGAACCGTCTGGGTTCGTGCACCTCAAAGCGGAATTCTACGGACAATTTGTCGGCTGGGCGCAAGGGTGAAACGCGGCGATATCATGGGATATCTGGCTGACCCTCTGGGTGACAACGAAGCTGAAGTGATTGCCAGTACAAGTGGTATTGTTATTGGCCGCACCACCATCCCGTTAATTTCCGAAGGTGAGGCCCTGTTTCATATTGCCACATTTGAGGAACCCGACAAAACAGTCGCGGAGGTTGTTGATGAAACTCACCAAATGCTTCAACCCGATGATGATGAGCTGAAGCCTGCAGAGTCGCCAATCGTCTAGCTCGGGCTTTACCTGACTTTTCAGCTTTCGCTTAAGCCTGACTCCTGAACCTGGCTGGTCCAACGGACCAGCGCAGGACCAGGTATCCAGCCAGGGCACTAACACCAGACCCCAGAATAATGGCAAGCCTGTCAGTTCTGGCATAACCAACCCCGGCGTCCGCCAGTGCCAGGCCTCCAATAAAGAGACACATGGTAAAACCGACGCCGCACAACAATCCAACACCCGCCAGTTGGGTCCAGTTGCATCCCGCTGGCAGTGACGCCAGCCCCAGCTTAATTGCGATGCCTGAAAATGTGAAAACCCCCAACACCTTACCAATGGTGAGGCCAAAAAATATGCCCAGGGGTAGCGGTGTTAACAGGTGATCAAAATTCATCCCCGAGAAGTCAATGCCGCCATTCACAAAAGCAAAACCCGGTAAAATCAAAAAGGCGACCCAGGGATGCAAGTCCTCAATCAAATTCTCAAGATTGCTATCGGAACCATCAGGCTTGCTCTTGACCGGAAGGATAAATGCCGTCAGCACACCGGCGAGGGTTGCATGGACCCCGGATTTCAAAACACAAACCCAGAGCAGACAACCGAGCACAAGGTAAGGCGTTATGCTCTGAATCTTTAGTGCCCGCGCAATCCCCATCAGTGAAACAACAAATAGCCCGGAGGCTAGCGATAAGGTTGATAATGAGCCGGTATAAAAAATTGCGATAATAATGATGGCGATAAGGTCGTCGATAATCGCCAGTGTCATAAGAAATATTTTTAACGAGGCCGGAATCCTGTCAGATAATAATGAAAGGACAGCAAGTGCAAATGCTATATCCGTCGCTGTTGGAATAGCCCAGCCATTAAGACTCTCTGGACTAGATCGATTGATCGCGACATAAATTGCGGCAGGCACTATCACCCCGCCAATCGCTCCTATTGCTGGTAAAATAACCTGCCGTGGGTCTTTTAAATGGCCGAACAACCACTCTTTTCTCAGCTCCAGACCCACAACAAAAAAGAATATCGCCATCCAAAAATCGTTAACCCACAAAAATAGTGGCTTATTAACATCGAGAGACCCAAGCCTTACCTGCCCCTCCAGTAATAAAAACTCAACATATGAAGCTGCAAGCGGGGAATTCTTGACTAGCATAGCGGTAATGGTGGCAGCAACGAGTATCAACCCACCCGCCGACTCAACATGCATAAAACGGACAACCTGTTGGTTGACCCGGGTAAATAAATCTTCTGCTTTCTGATCTTGACTAGTCATGTTCCAAAACCTGATTAGGACAATACATCATACCATTGACTGGTATTTTGATACCCCGGGATTTAGGCCCGGTAGTGATGGGTTAAACTCAGGTATTGCATCCGGGTGATACCTGATGATGACAATCCCGGCTGACTCTCACTTTTTCGATCTATTTGAACTTCGGGAAAATGCCTTTAAGCAACTTACCGAGTATGTCCGCCCCGGTAATGATTCTTGGTGTTTCGGTCCAGACCAGCACGGCATCAAAGTCTATCGCAGCATCTTCTGCCTGGTCTGCATTTCTCAGGGTTTTCAAGTAGGTGATCACTTCGCCAATCGTTTTTTCCGACTCACGCAGTATTAATGGTCGACGGCAAAACTGGTAGAGATCACAGGGCTCATCCAGATTCAACAATGCAGTTCGCAGGGCAGCGTCCGCATCAAGGATAAGGAGCGGTTCACCTTCCTCGTTTGCGAGAATCACCCAATGATGGCCACTCTGGTTAATCAGCTTAAGAAACGGATCACCTATATCACGAGAGATCTCAGGTATGACCGGCAAGTCAATGACCGTGGGTAGCCTGATGATAGAATCGGGAGATACGGGTTCACCTTCATCAATCACCCTGATTTCATCAATCGCAAGAAAGTTTAGCGCACCCGTTCCTTCCACCTGGTTAAGTTCAGCATCTTCTGCTTCCATGTGTGCCTGAATAATGCTCTTCAGTTCACGTTCACCAAAATACGCAATACCTTCCTTGCCTAGCCACCTATCGAGGAAAACTGCACAGGGTTTTGCCACTGGATAAAGCAGGAACTGATACATCTTTAGCAAAGGCGTCAGAAGCGATGCCATTTTCAGCGCATGTCTGGAGAAGTAGGCCTGCGGTAAAATCTCGCCGAAGATCGTGATAAAGACTGTTGAAAATACAAATGCAAGAACACCGGCAAGCACCGAGTCAGATAACAAGGTCAGTAGAACGTTAATCCCGACATTACCCCACAGAATCGTCGTAAGAAGAAAATTTGAGTCTTCCCGCAGCGCCAGAACTTTTGCTGCCGCTTTGTTACCGTGTTGAACTTCAACTTCAAGTTGTAAGCGGCTAAGGGAAAAAAAGGCGAGATTGAGCCCGGAAAACATCGCGGATTGTGAAATACAGAATCCGATGCCCATCCATAAAAGCGTTGTTGTACTTAACATTTCGATAGTCTTTGAGGGGCTCTGGGTCAGAGCACGGCAATCCTACACTTTTTTCCTAACACTTCAATCGAAATTAATGCGAGATGAAAGCATTATTCCCTACCCAAATCAGGGTTATCTGCCACGTCATCCAGCGCATCCTTGCCGGCAGAAGCGGACAACATCTTAACCAGAGGTTTAGTAATAATCAGGTTATTGGGATAATTAACCAGATTACCATCCCCATCCCGAATCAACACCTGAAAAAGATTGATGTCGACTATTTCACCTTCAATCGTATCTTCAGCATCAACAATTTTAATATGGTCACCAATTTTTGCCGGGTAAGTAAAAAAGATCACAATACTGGCAGTCACATTACTCAGGATCGACCATTGGGCAAAAAATGCGATACCAATCACCGCCAGGACACTTGAAGCGAGAACCAGCAACCCACTGTAATCTATGCTCCAGACCAGGGTCAGCAAAAAGAAAGCTAATGTGGCAATACCAAAATTAAACACCTTGGAGATATAGATAGCTCTTTTCGGCGCCGCCTCCTTTCTTTTGGCGACAGCCATAAGAATACGGGCCACAGCGCGTGTCGCAGTAACAAATCCAATCAACAAGGCAATACTCAGCAACCATTCGTAATACAATTCAATAGCCCTTTTTAAGTGTCATTTCAGTTATTCGAGAATGCAACCGGTTTAGTCTACCCCGAAGTTGCCGTTACCCTATCGTTTAATGATCGACACCGGTGAGTGAATCATAAACGCTCATATCCATGAGCGGATAACGCAAGCCAACATCCCTCAATGTTTGCTCATCCCAATACTTGTCTCCCGGACGCGGAAAACCAAACAGACTACGCTCGTCTGCCGTCATCTTTTCCATTGCCGCAACCCAATAAGGTGAGAGAGCGTGGTCTGGCCAGGCCATCTTGCCGGTCCAACTCCAGCCACGGGGCTGAAAATCAACCAGCATAATGAAACGCGAGCGACCTGGGGCAAGAAAATTTGATGCCCGGTGTAATACATCGGTTCTGTAGACCAACAATGTGCCTGCTTTACCTGTAATCGAAATTTCCAGGTCCTGGAGAGCGCCTTTAGGCTGTTGGCGAGGCACCAATGGTATGTCCCTGCTCTTCGATTTGGGTACCAGTTTAGTAGGCCCGTCCTCCTCGGTAACATCCGAGAGTAAGATGAAAGTGGTCATCTGGCATTGACGCGAACTATTCTTGGGCACCACCAGCGAATGGTTGCCATAATCAAAATGATGGGACTGATCGTAGTCGATGGCACCTGCATATTTAGCCCAGAGTTCAACCTTGTAAAGGTCAAGATCGTCAGTGCCACAGATTCTGCGCGCTGCATCCACTAGATCCGGATATACCGCCAGACGGTTGAGATCCCAATTCGGGTACGGGAACAGGCGCAAACCAGCAAACTGACTCGTTGTGTAGCTCTGGTGCGTGCCCGGATTATCAAAATAATCTGCAGGCGTAGGAAATAGCTCCCAAAGCGCTTTCTGCGCGCAAACCAATGTCTGCTCATCAATGAAGTTTTCCACCACTGCGTAACCATGGTGATGTACATTTTCAATTTGCTCGTCAGATAGCTTCATGGTTCCCATTGGCGTGTACTAACACTGTACTAACAGAATACTAGCAAGCACTGGTCTTTGCTCATCGGCGAAAAAACGAACCATCATATCATGGCTGTCGCGGTTTGATTGTTAGCGGTCAAACGGAGAAATCGAGTCCCCGCTGACATTCTCCATTTCTTTCACCCGAAATCTACAGTTGAACAATGTCGCTAACACCGGGATTTTACGGTCCAGAAAAGTTCATTACCCCGTTGTTTGGACCCGATTAACCTCACGACCGTTATTGCAACTGACCACCAGTCAGATATACTACTGACCTCCAGTCAATTAAGTATCCGAAGAGCCACCTTGAACACCGTCAATTTCAAGCAACGTGCGCGCACCGATGCACAAAAACAGCACCGTCGTTCTGCCATCCTCATCTCGGCCGAAGCTCACTTTATTGATGCCGGTTTCGAGAAGTTCTCGATGGCAGTGGTAGCAAAACTTGTGGGTGTCTCAAAAGGCACATTGTACCTCTACTTTGAGACCCGAGAGGAAGTCCTGCTTGCACTCTGTATCGATAAGCTTGGCGCCTGGTCGGCTCGCTTGACGGCAACATCCGGAGAATGGAAATCAGACCAGTTATTCCTCGAGTGTTTTTACAAAACGCTGGTTGCCGACGAGGGGCTAATCATGCTGATGTCCCGGTTGGATAGCGTGATCGAACACAATGTTTCTCTGAACAAACTCATCGAAGCCAAGCGGGTGATGGCGACCCTGCTGGTCAGTGTTAGCAAAACCATCGCAACACTTCTTAAGCTGACCGACACCCGGGCGTCGGAAGCACTTAATGCGCTGACTTCCCTGGTAATGGGGGCAATCCAGGTAGATTTAGGCCCACGCTACAGTGATCTGGATTTACCTGAAGACGTACAACAATTAATTAATGCTTTCTCTTCTCACGATATATTTGTCACTAACGGTTGCCGAATTCTAGCCGGGATCAGGCGTGATGCTGAATGACTAAAAACTAAAAGAGGTTCAAACCTGATGATCGAGTTTATGCTCAATGGCAAAACCGTCCGAACGGATGACGACCCCGGCACGCCACTGTTGTGGGTAGTGCGGGACACGTTCAAGTTAAAAGGCTCAAAGTTTGGCTGTGGTGCCGGTTTGTGCGGCGCCTGCACTATGCATATCGACGGCGATGCCAGCAGAACATGTCTTATGCCCATCAGTGCAGTTGCTGGCCGCAAGGTCACAACTATCGAAGGGCTAGGCACGCCAGAGGACATGCATCCGCTACAGGAAGCCTGGGTGGCGCTGAGCGTACCCCAGTGCGGCTATTGCCAGTCAGGCCAGATCATGTCCGCCGCATCGCTACTGAAAAACAATCCAGCGCCAAGCGAAGCCGAGGTGGACAAGGCCATGTCCGGAAATATCTGCCGCTGCGGTTGTTATGTTCGCATAAAGGACGCGGTCATGAATGTGGCAGGTCAGAGTCTTGCCTGCAATCTGGACGAGCAGGAAGCAGAGAGCGCAGAAGATACGGCATCCATGAAGACTGCCGCGAGGGAGCAAGTATGAACAACTTGAATATATCTCGCAGAAATTTTCTTAAAACCACCGGCATAGTCGGCGGCGGGCTGATCGTGGGTTTCTCCATGACCGGATGCTCACCGACAGACCTGCCTATTGCATTATCTGCTGACGGCTTCATCCCTAATGCATTCCTGCAAATCACCCCTGACAATATTGTCCGTTTTTATTGTCCTCGCGACGAAATGGGACAGGGTGTTACAACCGGGCTGGGAACATTGATTGGCGAAGATCTGGATGTACATCCCAAAGACATGGAGATTAACTTCGCCGGAGTTCACAGCGACTATAACAATCCCGATTTTGGCGTTCAGGGAACCGGTGGGAGCAGTTCCCTCAGAGCACATTACCTTCAGTTGCGGCAGGTTGGGGCCAATACTCGCGCGCTATTGCTGAGTGCCGCAGCAAAAGACCTCGGAGTCTCCACCAAAGATATGTCAACCGAAAACCGGCATATTGTTCTTGCGGGCAAACGCTACCCCTATGGAAAATTCGTTGGCACAGCGGCAACCTTAACCGCGCCGGAAGATGCACCACTAAAATCAATTGCAGATTTTCGATACATTGGCAAAGAATTTTCCCGTGTAGATGCAGTCGCTAAATCCACGGGTACGGCAGAGTTTGGTATCGATATAGACATACCCGGTATGCATCACGCGGTTGTAGTTCGGTCTCCCGTTCCCGGTGCAAAACTTAAATTCGTCGATAAAACAGCCGCACAGAACATGCCGGGCATTACCCATGTCATTGAAATTTCCAGCGGTGTCGCGGTCGTTGCCGAAAAATACTGGCAAGCAAAAACTGCCGCGGCAAAACTCGCGCCAAAATGGGAAGAAGTGGCGCTGGCAAAGGTTGACACCAAAAGCGTGCTGCGGGACTACGCCGCAGCAATGAAGAATGAAGCGGGCATTTCCGACACTGACGAAGGTGATGTTGCGGCGGGACTGGCGTCGGCGGACCACATTGTTGAAGCAGAGTATTGGGCACCCTACCTCGCCCACGCGCCAATGGAACCGATGAATGCTGTCGTCCGCATTGAAAATGGCGAAGCAGACGTCTGGTCTGGCACTCAAGGTATTGTTGCCGCACAGGGACTGGTATCGCGATTTTCGGGCATACCTGTAGAAAATGTGCGAGCGCACAACACCTATCTTGGTGGCGCTTTTGGCCGGCGAGCCACGCTAACCCATGTCATTGAAGCAACGGAGGTCGCTGTTGCTACCAACAAGCCAATTCACCTGCTCTGGTCAAGAGAAGATGATATTCAAAATGGCGTATACCGCCCCGCATCCCTGATGAAAATTAAAGCAGGCGTGAACAACGACGGTAGCATTACCGCCTGGCAAGCAAAACGTGTTGGTGGCAACATCACGCCAAAGACACTGGAAAACATGATGCCTGCATTGTTCCCTGGACTGGGTGATGGCACCATTGATTTTATGGTGGGCTTGTCACGTGATGCCTTTGCCGGTTGGATTGTTGATCATTCCAGCGTTGAGGGGCTCTACGAAGACTATGACAGTGCGAACAAATCAGTTGACCACGTCACCGTCGACCACAATGTTCCGTTAACTTTCTGGCGATCAGTTGGCCACTCCTACACTTCGCTTGCCAAGGAGGGTATGGCCGATGAACTGGCGGAAAAAATTGGCATGGACCCCGTTGCGTTTCGCGTCAGGAACACGAAGAACAACCCTCGACTGAACAATGTGATTAAAGTAGCGCAGGGTCATATGAAACAAATGCATCCGACTGAAGGTCGTCACCTTGGATTTGCTTCGCATAATTCATTTTCGACAGACGTTGCGGAAATTGTGGAAGTCTCGGTGGAAGGTAAAACAATCAGAGTGCACAAGGTGACCTGCGTTGTGGATTGCGGTATTGCCGTAAATCCCGACGTGGTACGTGCCCAGATGGAAGGCGCGGTCATGTTTGGCCTGACTGCAGCGCTTTACGGAGATCTGCACCTGGAAGCCGGTGCCTTCAGTCAAAGTAATTTCCATGATTACCAGATTCTGCGGATGAGTGAGGCACCGGCAGTCGAAGTGATCATTATCAACAGTGGCACTAAACCCACAGGGGTAGGTGAACCCGGTCTACCCCCCATTGCTCCAGCGGTTGCAAGCGCAGTATTTAAAGCAACCGGACAACGACTTCGCTCGCTACCACTCAAATTGGTTTAACCCCAATCACGGCGCCAATGTCATATTGGCGCAATGGTATTATTTTTAGGTCTTGAAAAAGACAACCAGAGAACCCAATACCAGTTAAAGCCAAAATAGAATGAGATCTAAATGAAACGAGTTTTACTTTTTCTGGGTACTAACCTTGCCATTATGCTGGTGCTCAGTATCACCCTGCGCCTGCTCGGCATAGATCAGATGCTGTATCAGTCCGGTTCAGACTTAAATATGGGCGCCCTGCTTGCATTTGCCGCGGTATTCGGCTTTGGCGGTTCGTTTATCTCCCTTGCCATATCCAAATGGATGGCAAAGAAAATGACGGGAGCAAGAGTCATTGTCGAGCCTGTCAACAAGACAGAGCGTTGGCTGGTCACCCAGGTGGCGCTACTGGCACAACAATCCGGGATTGAAATGCCGGAGGTTGCCATCTATCAGTCTAACGACGTTAATGCGTTTGCTACAGGTATGCGGAGAAATGCTGCCCTGGTTGCGGTGAGTACAGGCTTGCTCAGTCATATGAACGAAGACGAAGCACTTGCGGTCCTGGCCCACGAGATCAGTCATGTTGCCAATGGCGATATGGTTACCCTCGGTCTTATCCAGGGAGTGGTTAACACCTTTGTGATTTTCATTGCTCGCGTGCTTGGTCATACGGTTGACCGGGTGATATTCAAGAATGAACGCGGACACGGTCCAGCATTTTGGATTACAACGATTGTTGCTGAAATTGTGCTCGCTGTATTAGCCAGTATTATCGTGATGTATTTTAGTCGATGGCGCGAATACCACGCTGACGCAGGTGCAGCGAACCTCGTCGGTGCAGACAAGATGATTGCTGCACTGGAAAAACTTCGAAGAGATCCTACTCCTTCCCAATTGCCGGATCAGATTGCCGCCTTCGGTATCTCCGGCGGCAGGGCAGAAGGGTTCAAGGCGCTGTTTCTCTCTCACCCTCCCCTTGAGGATCGAATTTCGGCACTAAGGGAAGGGCGCCACCAACAGTAACCGTTAGGTAGTTATTGAAAATATTTTATTGCCGCTTTGAATGAATTGCTTCCAGCACAGGAATGGGGACATAGTGACAAAGCACATTATCACCACGTCCGAGAGTCATTAGTTCTCTGACCCTCGACGACGAGACCTCCATCAACGCGGGAGGACACTGAAAATAAAGGGTAGGCACCAGACGCCCCCCCTCTTCCCTGGTCATCAGCGAGTTCGCAAAATTCATACTCGCTTCATGACCATGATCAGTGCTGTTCCGTATTCCACGCACCATGGCGGTTGCGCCAACCTCGAGAGCAAAATCAACGGTCGCACCTTCATAAGTTTGTACAGCAACTCGCTCTCCATAGTCAGGTACACTTTCTCTAATCAGTTTAAGGCGTTCATCCAGACTGAAAGGACCTGACACTTGCTTTTCCGGATTTGAACCAATCCCCACGATAACCTGATCAAAAACAAGCAGACTCATTTCCACAAGGTGCAGATGACCCAGGGTGAAGGGATTCATTGAACCGGTAAACAATGCCAAAGTCATCGTTTTTCCTTTGCACTTCGGCTTATTGTCACTATCGGCCTCTGAATTATTAGTTCATTTATTCACACTAAAACTGACACAGGATTTTCACCTTGCGTGCCGCCTGGTCCAGTGTCGCGTCGTCTTCTGCCAATAGTAATTGTTTTTTTGCAGCATGGCATTGATCCGCTTCCTGTTGGCTTTTTACCAGCGGCGGCAGAGGCAACTCAATGCGACAATATTCATCAGAAACACGACGCAGATTATTATATTCACCACGTTCAACAGCAACGCAGTCACTGGTTCGCAGGTAACCATTCTCGGTGACATAATCAGCCTCAAAACTATCCCTGAATTTGATCCGATACCGATAGGCACGACGGTCACCTTCAAGGGCATGTGTCACCAGACCACCTAATGCAGCACCGCCAACACCGGCGGCGAGTTGTCTGCCCGGATTGGCCTTTCGAGCAAGCATTAGACCTGTGAATCCGCCAATAATAGCGCCGGCCGGGGCTGCGGAAGGTACAGGAACACGTGTCACAGACAACACTTTGCCATAACGTATTGAGATTTCTTTCACCCGATTCATACCACTGTTGGCACAGGCACTAAGCAGCGCAAAAAATACCAGTGCCACACTTGTCTTAAACAAAAACCTTGAACTATTCAAAACTTTTCCCTGTTTCATCCTATTGGCAGCGGTATACAGTGAATGTCTGCTCACTACCAGTTACCGGACCAGTTGGGCTAATGGTATTGCCACCCATGGTTGCTGCCCGGTTCTGTGCGATAGTCGTCAATTCCAACTTCAGTTTACTCGCGCTTCGTTTTATCCCGGCAATCTTGTCTTTACTCATGGCAGTTGTCTGCCCCAGTCGATCGCAGCCTACAACCTCCTCTGGTTCCAGCACCGAAATAGCGGCACCCGCTTCGCTGGGCTTTACCCAGGTACAGGCGGTCAATCCTGACAAACTTAGTGAAAAGGTTAAAAACAGAACCAAATTTATCGCCCGTGACCTAATCTCTTTCATCTGCGCTCCACTAGCTTGACAAAGTTGATCTATTATACAGCAAATAATCTCCAAAAATTCACTGGCAAACTGAATGGGTATTCCTCCAAATGGTCCATTTTTGAAGCTAGTCGGCCAAATTTTTGAATAAACTTACCGCTGCGGAAATTTTTTTTAAGGATTGATCTACACTTAATGAAAGCCCTAGTTCCAATAAGCAGACCAACATGAGTGTTCTTGAAGAATCCACTCCGCTAATTCTCGTTGTGGACGATGAATCCACGACGCGCCTGATGATTGAAGGGGTGCTGCAGGAACATGGCTTTAGGGTCGTGACGGCCAACGACGGTGACGAAGCATACAAGCTGTTTTGCAAGCTTCAACCTGCGGGTGTGATCCTGGATCTGGAGATGCCGATTATGGGTGGCCTTGCCGTGTGCAAAGAGATCAGGATGCATCCCGAACTTGGGCACACACCCGTCATGATTTCCACATCCAACGGTGACCTAAATTCTATTGATGATGCCTTCAACGCCGGAGCAACTGACTTTATCACCAAGCCCCACAACCTGGCACTTCTGCCTCGTCGCATACGCTACCTACTCAAATCCAGCCTGGCAATGGATAAACTTCGGGAAAGTGCCACCCTGAAAAACGAGTTCATGCACAATATCTCCCATGAACTAAGAACACCCCTGAATGGTGTTATTGGCATGGTTGACCTGCTAGGTTCAACCAACCTTAGCGCGGAGCAGCAAGACTATTGTGACACCTTAAAGGCATCCAGCCAGGTGCTGCTGCATATCATTGGAGACACGCTGGACTACTCCAAATTGCAAGCCGGGGGTATTCATTACGAACACAGGGACTTTTCCCTGGACGAGTTAGTGCAAGGCAGTCTCGATATGGTGTTATTTACAATTCAGGAAAAGGGTCTGCAATTAAATATTCGTTTGGAAAAGGACATGCCAGCACAAGTAATGGGGGACTTCCTCCGGCTAAAGCAGGTCCTTGCCAATCTCTTGAGCAATGCAGCAAAATTTACGCCTGCCGGATCGATTGAACTTAAGGTTTCAGTACCCAAAGCTGGCTTCATTGAATTCAAGGTCACAGATACCGGGGTTGGTGTTCCACCGGTTGCCCGGGATCAGATATTTGAACCCTTCCAACAGGCCGATGGAACAACTACACGCAAGTATGGGGGTACAGGTTTAGGTCTCACCATCGCCCGATCAATGATGCGCGAGATGGGTGGAGACCTTGCGCTAAGGGGTTCCAGTTCAAATGGTTCCTGCTTTGTGGGTGCACTGCCACTTTCAACGGTGACCGGACCAGACTTTTACCGTCGGGTACCGGTGCTTCGAATTCTGTTTCTGGATGATGACCCGACAATTCGGCAAAATGTGACGGGGATTTTGAGTCACCTCGCCGATGTAATTGACATTGTCGACATTGAAAATTCTTCGCTGCAACAACCGGATCTTGTCATTTATACCAGTGAAGCACAAACACAGATTGTCGAACCACTTTGGCAGAATGCACAGGTTCGTTTCCTGCACTTAAAACCAGCGTCTGGCGCTCCCTCAAATCCTGCGATTCGCAACTCCCACAGTATGATTTGGCCTTTCTTGCGCCACAAGGCAATAAAACTGTTCGATGCCCCCTCCACTGGCCAGTTGGTTGATTCAGAAACGCCTTACGAAACTGATCTCAAAATTCTGGTTGCAGAGGACAACCTTGTAAACCAGAAGATTATCAGCAAGATGTTATCCCAACTGGGGCTAAGCTGTGATGTCGTGGGGGACGGAGGTGTCGCGGTAGACGAGGTCAAGAAAACTGCCTTTGACCTGATTCTCATGGATTGTGCGATGCCGATACTGGATGGATATTCAGCAACTCGCCAGATCAGGTCATTCGAGAAAGCCTCATCACGACCGAATGCTGTCATTGTTGCCCTGACAGCCAATGCGATGACAGAAGACATCACTCGCTGCCTCGATTCAGGAATGACCGCACACCTGTCGAAGCCCTGTAGCCAGGCAAAGCTGAAGGAAATGTTAAGCACCCACTTCTCAATTGACGATTAACCTTTACGGATTCCAGTGCTGAACTACGCTTTAAGATACCTTTATAGACCCTACTTTTCAAAATGCACCCAACCAGATTTCTAGTACAATTTCTACTGTGCGCTCTACCCCTGACAGCCCTTGGTAACAGCACACCTTCCGAGTTCGCTGAAATGAGCCTGGAACAGCTGTTTGAACAGACTGTTGATGATGAAACAGGGAATGTGAACAGTCCGCGCTGGCAATTCACCTACCAGTTCAATCAGTTGGATCTTGGTGGTTACAAAAATGGTACCTCAAATCTTTCCCAGGACGAAGTACTCTGGCGAGGACCTGGCAATCCCAGAACCAATGAAAATTTTCCTGTTTTACCTACCAATATCAGCCAGCAAGTTCACATCTTTCGAATTGGCAGAACCCTGACGACAAAAACCAGGCTTTCTTTAACCATACCCATGATCAGGCAATCAACGGACCACATCTCCATTGTTCCCGGATACGGTAACTTCATTATAAAGTCAGAAGGGCTGGGAGACATTAAAGTCGGCATTCAACATAGAATCGAGATTGATTGGCCAGGCAATATTAGCCTGAACGCAGGACTGAGTGTGCCAACGGGTTCAATTGATGAATTGGGTGATACGCCCCGCAGTCCAGGTGAACAACAACTTCCCTATACCATGCAGCTAGGCTCAGGCACCTGGGATGTCACCCTCGGATACCTCTGGTCCAGTGCTGACTCAAAATGGCGTTCGTCTGCAAAGACAATTATTCGACTGGGGAAAAATGACCGAAATTACCGACTGGGTAATCACTATTCCACACTCCTGATCCGTCAATTTGAACTCGTCTCAATTTTTAGACCTTATATGGGCCTGGAACTGCGACTATTGGAAAAGATTGATGGCCAGGACGATGAAATTACAGTCCCGGGAAATTTCCCTTACCCTGCATCCATTACCAACCCGGACTTGTTTGGCGGCACAAGTATTAACCTGCTCGCCGGTGCAGAATTGAAGACTCAATACGGTGCCTGGCAAATTGATCTTGGCTCTCCTTTGTACCAGAACCTGAATGGACCACAATCACAGAACAAATTGAAGTTTTCACTACAGTTTTCGCGCGCACTATAGGAAATCGTCCTATGCGCATGTTGTTACTTCTTTTGTGCCTTATGTCGTCGTCGGTGCTGTTAGCTGACGAGTTATCGAAATCGGACAAACTTAAAGCTGCCTACCTCTTTAACTTCACTAAATATATTGATTGGCCCGCCACCCGGGTTGACTCAAGGGTGCTAAATATTTGCAGTTATGCCAGCACCGAGTTCAACACTTTTCTTAAGGCGCTGGTCCAGGGCAGAACAGTCAAAGAGGGCCGGACAATTTTGGTTTTACAACCACAGTCAGATACAACTGACTGCAATCTGGTCTTTCTCAAACAATTACCACCTGCCACCTTCAGTTCAGATGCTCTGCTAATTGGAGACAATGCCTCCTATAAACAAGCCGGGGCCAGTATCCATTTTTTCCAGGAAAACCGAAGGCTTCGGTTCGAAGTAGATCTACAGCGGATTGAGCAACAGGATTTGAAAATCAGTTCTGAACTATTAAAGCTTGCACGGGTAGTTAACCTGATGGGTGACGTGAAATGATCGACTGGTTTCGTCATGCAAGCCTGCGGAACAAACTGGTTATCACAAACCTGTTAGTTGCGGTACCTGTGCTGGTTTTATTTGCAGCGGCAAGTATATTTGGCCAGTACTACTTTCAACGACAGAACAAAATAGACAACCTTCACTCCGTAGCCGACGTACTCGCAAACAACGTCCGCTCCGCCATGTTGTTTCAAGACAAGGAAGCCGCTACCACCACTTTATCAAGCCTTGCCGGACTGTCATTCGTTAGTGAAGGCGCCCTCTTTCGAACAAACGGTGACAGCTTCGCCAATTATCAACGCGAAACATCCGGCGAGCCTGATAGCGACGTGCTGAGCGCACGCGCCCTGGTTGCCATGGATGATGAAGTTCTCGGTTACTTAACGCTGACTGCCGACACATCAATACTGGTGGAGAGTGTGAGGAGATCACTTTACATCCTGCTCGGCGTTTTTGTCGCCTCCCTGTTATTGTTGACCTATCTCTCAAATCGCCTGCAGCGCGTCATTTCTACACCTCTGGTCAACCTCCAGCGGGCGATGCAGGAGTTTGGCAACGATCAACATCAGGCTGTAACCCTGACCTATGAAGCAATAGACGAAGTTGGGCAGCTTTATGCCGGATTCGATCAACTGATGAAAGAAATTCAACTCAAAGATCAAAAGGTCCATGAGTACCAGATGCATTTATCGGACCTGGTAGAACAGCGGACGGCAGCATTGAGGCAGTCTAACGAATCTCTACAGCTTGCGATCGAAGAAGCAGAACAGGCAAGCCGGGTGAAAAGCGAATTCATTGCAACCATGAGTCACGAAATTCGCACGCCACTGAATGGATTATTAGGAATGGTAAACCTGATGGATGAGGATCAGGTAACCCAAATACAACGCCGCCGAATACAAGTCATGCGAACAACCGGGAAAAGCTTGTTGCACATCGTTAACGAGATTCTGGATTTTTCGAAACTACAGGCAGACAAGCTCGTACTGGACCCTACTCATTTCAACTTAAGAAATACCCTTGAGGATATTGCCAGGGAATTCTCCCAGGTTTCAAATGATGGGATTGATGTCTTGCTCGACATTCCGGAAGATCTCGACCTTCTGATCTATGCCGATGAGGCTCGCCTCAGACAAATCGTTTACAATCTCATGAGCAATGCCGTCAAGTTCACCCGGGAAGGCCGAGTGATTCTTAAACTCCAGATACTCGCTAGCGAGCATGACAACGCTGTGACCTTGAAGTTGACGGTTACTGACACAGGAATAGGTATTGCCCCTGAAAAACTGTCCAGTATCTCCAGTGCTTTTTACCAGGCAGACAGTTCGACCAGCCGCGAGTTTGGTGGAACGGGCCTGGGTCTCAGTATCAGCAAAAATCTTCTCAAACTCATGGACAGCGAACTCAGCATCAACAGCGAAGTTAATGAAGGCAGTTGCTTTGGATTTGTCCTGACTCTCGACGGAACCACACAGCAGAGAGAACTAACGCAATATCCCGATAGAAAAGTTGCAGTGGCATTCGGCAACACCGAAAGGCAAAAACTGCTGGTACGGCAATTGAATTTACTTGGCATCAAGCCAGATCAATTTCTGGATTTATCAGCAATCGATACACCCCAAAAGTACACTGATATCCTGACTGACCAGCCAGGTACAAACCAACCAGGGGGAACCGGATTAGAGACGAGAGTAATATTTCTCGAACAATTTACCCGAACATCCTGTGGCATCGAACAGGCGAACCTCGAACTACCTTTTGTCCTTGATGACTTAATCTACGTCCTTAACGCGAATACCAACATTCCAGTACAGACGAGAGATTTGCTACCCGGTAAGGGGTTCACCGTCATGGTCGCAGACGACGGCGCTGTTAACCGGGAAACGGCTGCCGGATTCCTCAGCAATGATGGTTTTCAACTAATATTTGCAGATGACGGCGCAGCCGCATTCAAACTGTACAAGTCACAACCCTGCGATCTGATTCTAATGGACTGTTCGATGCCGGTCATAGATGGCTTTGCTGCAGCCCAAATGGTTCGTGACCATGAACATAAATTTGGGTTGCGCCGTGTCCCGATCGTTGCGATGACTGCACATGATTGGACGGTGGTGGCGGATCGTTGCCAGGAAGCTGACATGGATGACTATTTATCCAAACCATTTGATCCCGGCCAATTACGGCGCCTGCTCTCAAAATGGTTGCAGTTACCTGAAGGAGATAACCTGGCTCCTGATAAAAATATAGCAGGTAAACACAAGCTCCCCGATGCTGAACCTGAACCTGAAAAAAACTCAGATGAAGTACTTGTTGAGGAACTTGATGAAGTGTTAGACGAAATGTTTGACGAAGAGTTTGATGAAGATGTATTCCAGAGAATTATTACTGCTGCGCCAAATTCGGCCGGGAGATTATGTCTCAAACTGATAGAGGCTTACTTTGATGAGATTCCCGGCAGACTCTGCAGTGTAAACGAAGCTGTAGCCGCAAAAGATATTAGTCTGCTAATTCGCACCGCTCACGTAATGAAGTCCAGCGCCGGTAATCTTGGATTACTCAAGTTCCAGCACTGGTGTAATACAGTAGAGGCTGAAGGCAGACTAACCTCCATCAGTCAACTACAGGAATTGCAGGAGATTACCCAATCGGCAGACGCCTATCTAAAATCAAAGCACACCTTTTACTCCTCTGACAGTCAATAGAGGTTTTAGTGGGCCCGGTTCCTTAACGAAGCGGATGGATCTTCACCCGATCGCCAGGCACTACCACGGCGTTAGCCTCAATTTCAGCTAATGCATTCGCCCAGGATACCGATGACATGACACCTGAACCCTGACCGTCAAACAAGTCTACGATGGCTCCACCAGATGAGACGTCATTGCTCACTTTGACTCTCACATATTCCCTTCTGCCACCGGCTTTGAAGGCGAACCGACTCATTGCCTCATAACTCAAGTTCGATGTCTCGCTACAGCCCTGATACTTTAATAGATAGGGTTTGGCTATCACCGTAAAAGTCACAAATGAAGAAACCGGGTTCCCTGGCAACCCAAAAAAAGGAACCTGTTTAGTCTGGAGTGTTTGTGTCGTTTCATTGTGCAGCTTTTGAGGATCTTTTTTAGAGACGGGTCTTTTATTTTGTATGGTCCCAAATG
>Ga0206123_10000890_pt1 | contig 28797 bp, 50 predicted proteins | sample Helgoland_Spring_2_FD_160086 | JGI IMG/M metagenome (GOLD analysis project Ga0206123, IMG submission 160086) | Pelagic subsurface seawater microbial communities from Kabeltonne, Helgoland, North Sea - Helgoland_Spring_Bloom_20160316_1 | ecosystem: Environmental > Aquatic > Marine > Epipelagic ...
GAAATGGAAACCGCTGACTCTCCTTCAATTGCACTCTACCTTTCTGATAACTTGCCTGAAAACCTGATGCAGTGAATCGTGTTCCCCTGCGAGTCCGGACGATCCATCCGCCGAATCTGTGCCCTGGTAATTTCTTTGCTGCTTCCAAAGCGATGGCTAATCTGGGTGAGATCGCTTTGTTGTACTTACGGTCGGTCTTGCCCTCGACTACGGTCAATGCGTCACTGATATCTTCCCATCTCATTTTCAATACATCACCCTGGCGACATCCGGTGCAGTATGAGATTTCCATTGCCACCCACACTGCCGGTGAGGCTACTTTGAGCATGGCATGGTAATCGGTGTCTGAAACGTATCGCCGCCGTTCCTTTTTTACAGCTTTCTGGGTTTGGGTAAGGCGAAGTGGTATGAGTTCGCGTGCAGGGTTGGCATCTATCAGCCCTTCCCGTACCGCATTACCGAAGACATTTTTTAACCAGGAGAGTTCGTAGTTTGCCCGCCGTACGGATTTTTGACCGCGCAGCTTTATGTATTGATGCAAATCCCGCGGTTGAATCTGTCTGGCTTCCCATCCTGCGAACGCTTTCAGGGGCCTGACGCTGCAGGCATCGCGGTAGTCTTTTTGTGTCCGTTCTTTGAGGGTGGTAAAGGCGTTCGACTGATAGTAGTTCTCGGCCAGATACTTTAGGCCCATAACCTCCTGTGATTGAGTCTGCTTGGCATATTCTGCCCAGATCTCTTTCAGCGTCGATTTCTTGCTGGCCAAGGTGATGGATTTCCCGCCCAAGGGATTATACCGGTATGCACCCGACGAGGTGCGATAAACCCTTGGTGGTAGCTGGCTGTCATGTTTTCTATTTCTGCCCATTAGTCGAACGCCTCCAGGTTAATTGTCGGACGTGGAGCTTCAGAGGTCCCTATCATGGACTTCTCAACTACAGACCGGTAGATGTATGGACGTCCAGTTTTTCGGTCAACCAACGGGTTTAACCCATGCTCTCGCAAGATTTCGATCTGACAAGCATAGTCACTGGTACCGGTGATCTGTTTAATCTCAGAAGCTGTCATTGGTTTCATGATTTACCTCATCCTTTCGGCTATGCGATATCGGAACTATGCTCGAGCATAGCCGCCAAAACTGCGCACCTCTCCCCTGGGCACATAGCTGCATAATTCTTCGCCCAGCGCTGAGCCTTGCGTTTAATTCGTTGACGGCCAGTAAAGTCAGATCCTGCATAGTCATGCCAGTGCACAGTGTTCTGATCGTAAGACATCCACAATTTCTCAGTACGAACTCCGCCCCGGGTCATCACCTGGAATTCATATGATCGCCAATCCGGAAGTAACGAATCGTATAAGCTGCTCGGATAGCCAGATACTTCTGCAGTTATCTTCCCTGGGTTCATAGTCGTCAGTGTCTTTAAGCGATCGAGAAGTCGCTCATGATCTTCCTGGTCAAATTCGAACTCATATCGCTTGTCACTTGTTCGAGTACTCCATAGATAGGGCGGGTCAGCGTAGATGTGTAGTCGACCATAGATGTTGGAATACCGGTTGTAAGTACGTATCAGCTCATCGAGGAACTCAAATGCACAGCCGTGAATGATCTGGGTGGATCCGCAGGAAGATTCCAGGTTCCGTTTTGCTGCAGCATAGGTGATGGGGTCCAGCTCAATCCCAATGTCTATGGCTGATCGAGGCTTACGCTTCATGATGGCTCCAGCGCCCAGGAACAACTCAACATAGGTATCGTGGGCTGGCATCGATGCGATGATTGCCTGGTATGCGCCACTGGCGCCTTTGCTACCGAGAATTGACATTAATCCTCGCTCTCCATGTATGGGTTGTCTTCAAACCTCTGGATCTGGGCCTTGTAAAAGTTGATGGTTATCTCGCGTGCAGGCGATTTCATCTCTGCGAATACTGAGTCAGGTACTTTGGTAATGAAATTATGGAAATTGCTAATGGCTCGTTTCGCGCCCCAATCCTTGAGATCGAGGTCATCGGTTATTGAACCCGCAAGATCATCAAAAGTAATGTCTACCTCTACTTCCAGTTCTTCCTGGATATCTACGAATTTCGTTATTTTCACTGGTTACTGAGCCTCCATATCAACGATTACAATGTTGAATTTGTAGAACTTTGCCGGGAAATAACCGTCCTTCACTAGCTGCACGATTTTCTCGCCTTTCTCCAGGGTCTCCACTGCAACACCAACCGTTGCATTCTTGGGCAGACCTTTCTGTTTTCTCAGCTGCTTGATGATTTCAGCGGCATATCGCTTGGGTGTTTTAGCGGTCATGTCTCTCTCCTGTAAGCCAATGGTCAAAATGGTATTCCGTCATCCAGCATCACTGTTTCTACATCCAGCTTGCGGCATTTTGATATCGCATGCAGGACAACGAATGTTTTCCCTGGGTGAGCCCTTGCAAGCCTTTCAGCTTCGTCTGAAGCGTTGCTGAAGTTCTCGTGTTCGTACTTTGTGTATCCGGACTCTCGCTCCCATACTACAAAAAACCTATCTTCTTTCTTCACACATCGCTCCTTGCTAAACAACTAAGTAGGGTTAACACAGTCTCAGTGCATCTATAGCGTTGATGGCTGCTGCTCTATCAGAATCAGGCATAGGTATCTGCCTAATTCTGATAGCTGCCTCCATAGCGTCCAGTTCGTCTTTAGTTTCAGCGCCAATCAGACCAGCTAGTGCTGATTTCAATCTTTGTATTTTTAACTCTGCCTCTCTAAGCGGGTGTTTTTCACACACTTTTATGTGATCGTTTAGGGACTCGTGCTTAGCTGCGGGAGTGCCATCGGGGTACTGATGACCGCAATAAACGCAAGTCAAAATCATGTCTTTACTCATATCAATCACCTATATAAACAACTTTAATCTCACGTGGTTTAGTCAACGTCGGCATCGGGGTGTTCTTTTATATACGCTTCATACGCGGACTGTTGATCAAGTACCTTTTGTATGTCGATGGCGGTGCTACGAGACATTCCCGTGAACCCGTGATCTTTGTGGTTCCACAGCCAAAAGCAACAAGGGTTGCCAGAACTTGTGTGAACCCATCCGGATTTTCTTAAATAATCGTCCTCTTTGAATGAAATATCTTCTCTGTCCATGTCGGTTTGTTCTAAAAAGGTCGGTTCTAATTCGTCTAAATCACTCATGTAAATCTCCTTGTTTAATCTATAAATGACTTTGAGTAGAGGGCGGGGCGCTACTCCCGCTATCCTCAAAGGCGGACACTGCCTTTCTCTAATCTGGCAAGGGTAGTGAGGCCCTTGTTATTCCAGCGCTATCACTCACTATTTGTCGCAAATTTTCAGGTGACTGCGACCTCATCGTCCGCGTGTCTGCTTTCCACGCCGCCTCTACGTCAAAGCTATCTATTCTCCTGGCTCAATCCAATCGTAATAAATCGCATCGCTTGGGTGCTCGCTGTAATCTAGTTCGTCATCGTCGACGCACTCTGAAACGCCCCAGAACAGACCAGCTTTCCACCCGTAGTAGTTGTATCGCAATCGCCACCACCATTTTTTTAACTTACTCATCCCTTATCCTTTTTGGCAGCTTCCACAGCAGCGTCATAACAGCTCAGGCATACATACTGTCCACAGCTTGGGTCATTGATATAAAGCAGGCTGTTTGCTTCAAACTCTTTGCCGCAACCATATTCAGAGTTATCAGAGCCACCGCATTTTTGGAGGTCCCAGCCTCTGTGTGTGGATAGGTAAGCATTAATTGCTTGGCTGTACTTGTCGGGAAGGCAAAAGCTAGAGTCAAATATCATTCCCATTACGATCGCCTCTAGCCTATCAACCTGGGCTTGGATTTCTGCTTCCCGTGGTGACACTTTTCGTTTCTCCGTATTCCGAGTCACCCAAGTTTTCCTGTTGTATTGCCGTTTACCGATTGGGCATGAATCTGTTGGGCATGTGAAAGTGTTTGCTTTGTGATTTTGGGTAACTGGAATAGGGGAAACTGGAGCCCCGCAAACGATGCAATCCGGCAAGCCACTCATCTCAACTGCTGCTGTATCACTCACTAACTTCTCCCGGTGGCAATTTGCCGCTATCCTTGAACCAACAAATCCTCTCCCGTGGCCAGTGAATGTAGTGATGTGTGCCTGACCCACCGTGGGTGTACTGAGCAATCACCAGCACAGTGTTTCCAGCGGTCCAGAAAACATGTTTGACGTTCTCATATACAACCTGGGTGGTTGAATCCACATAGTCAGTCAGATTCCTCTGGGTATTTACCAGGGAGGGCGCTTTTCCCAACTTTTGATTGTTGCTTCTTCCGGATCTTCGCGATCATCACAGGATCTTGTATGCGTGTAAGCTCTCGCTCTGCTTCTGAACCCATATCAATCTTGTTGGCTGCGCACAGTGCGCCCAGGGTAACCATGACGCCACCAACTTCCTGACCAGGCTCACCGACCGGCCGGTTGTATGTGTAGTCGACCAATTCGAGTGCTCTTTCTCTGGTGCAGCCACATGCCTGAACAAGTTCCAGTGCTTCTTCGAGGAATCGGTAATTTCTGATCTCTGTATCTGCAGCTATCTCAACCCCGAAACAATCCAGCATCCACTTCATGATCCGGGTCTGGAAGTCCCGCATTGACGGCTTACCGCCACCCGTTAAGTTGAGCTCTGAGGTTCCTGCATCAGGTATCTTCCCAGCGGAGACCCATTGGCCAGCTGGATGCTTGAACCAAACCCAGCCTGCCCATTCACCTTCGGTACTAAAACCAAGGTTGGGAATCGCGCCTGCACTGTAGATAGTCTTTATCGTACTCATGACACAGGCCAGAACATCAGAACCAAAAGCACAATGCTTGTACCTGCACCCAGCGCTGAAGCGATCTGAAATAGGTTCAGCAGAGCCTTTGTGGCATCCAGTCGCGCTTCCAGAGATTCGATGATTCGATAGTTGGCACGACGTTTCTTTTTTTGTTCAGCCTGGTATTCGGGTGTATCTTCACTCATGTTTCTTCATCCAATTGTGGTAGTAGTTTTTGATCGCTGGGGAATTCTTTGATCACCCTGCCAAAGATGGTGCAACCGTTTGAGTCTGGTTTTTTGCCACCCCACTGCTTAAAAAAGACAGGGATATCAAATCTATAGCAATCGTTGACCAGGGCTTTTGCCCATGCTGGATCCATCGGTCTGTGATAGGGTCCAGACTCACCACCGATAACCACCCAATCGATAGCCTCTAGGACCTTGTCTGGCAGGATAACGGCAGAGAGCAATGGTTCGATCGACAACCAGCGCAGGTTGCATTCAATCTCCACGAGATCCAGCGCCCGCAAACCACCATCGAAATCATTTTCTACAGTCACGCCCATCCAGACATTGGGTGCCATCAAGATATCGGCAGGTATGTATCTCTCTATCAGTGAGGAACGCTTGGTCAGCAACTGCCAGGTGATGTGAGGTGTTTCACGGACGAGGTCCCAGAGATCATCTCGCCATTCTTGTTCCCAGTTCTTATCACAGATATCAGCCATTGATGCGCAGAACACTTTGACGCTTTTGCCGGTGATCCCTGCAGTCTCGTTGTACTTTCTGACCTTGTTCCAGGTGGGAGGAAGGGTTCTCCGTGGCTTATTGTGAGGCCCCCAGTTCGCGCCTTTGTGGAACCTCTTATCGACTTCAAAGGCGTAGCAGTTGTCACAGCCTGGTGCAATTTTTGTGCAGCCCCAGACCGGATTAAAAGAATGGTCTGTCCAAGAAATATTGGTGTTCTCAGCCATGATGAACTCCTTCTAACTCGCCCCACTGATCTGCCATTGCGCTTGCTACGCCTGGGAAAAACCTGGAGCGCTCTTTCCAGCGGTTTGGGCCTGGTGAAGCGTAGAGAACTTTGCTCCACTTTTTGTGCTGCTCAGTACCCTTTTTGGGCGGGTTGAGTTTCTTTGTGGGGGTGAGGGGCGCCAAGTTCTTGAGCCACAACCCGATGCCTTTGAATTGCTCTTCACCGAACCACCATGGCTGAACCGTCTGTGCCGGTTTTTCAAAGTTCGTGATTCGCTGCTTGGCGTGCTTATGCATCACAGGGTTTTCGATGGCGATTTTTTCGATATCCGCATTCCAGCAATCACTGAACAGGGCTGCGCCTTCGTCCAGTTCTCGCCACATCTCAGCGAGTGTTTTTCCCCTGGGTGGTTTCTTTAGCCACCTGACACCTGAATTACAAAGGCGAGTACAAGGAGGGTGAGCTACCATGAGCATGTCCCAATCCTGATCCAGATGGTTTCTGACATCATCGGTAATGTGCCTATTGCTACCGTCTTCAGCAGGGAGCAGATCACAAGACCACGCATCATGCCCTCGATCGAGGAAAGCATTCCGAACTGTGCCTGAGAACTCGCATGCAACAAGTACCTTCATGATTCTTCCCCAGAGTTAACGAGGGAAATCCATGGCTGACCGGTAACTTTCTCGTATGCTTCTGACCAGCAATAAAGACGATCAAACATTCCCCATCCGATACGCTGATCGTCCTTTGTGATGACGAGGTAACACATAGCTTCCTCGTTAAATTCTTCGTCACAAACCCATCCCTGACTCTCAATGGCCTTCCTCGCACTAAACAAGAATCGTTCTTCTGCAGTACGGTCATTAGGATCTATGGATGCAATGTCAACGTGAGCGTCACTCAAAGCTGATCTCCTTGTTGTGCGTTCAGGAGATTTGTTGCTTGAGCCAGTTTGGTGCGAAGATTCTTGTTAACCTTTTCCAGGTAGTCTCTCTGGGCTTCCACTCTCAGGATCGTGTCAAATTGATCGCTATTTTCACGGCGAAGCTTTTTGATTTCTACCAGAAACCTTCTTGCGTTTCCGACGTTGTCACTAGGTAGCGATAACTGAACGGGTTTTAGATGGCTTGTCATATTTGCTCTCCTGTCCATTTCAAGGTTGCAAGGTTTAGCGATTGAATTGGCTTACATCTGTTGCTTTGGCTGGTGGTGATTTCGTCATGCCGGTAGTCAAACCAGCGTCCGGAAACAACAGCAACGGCATGCGTTACACGTTGACCTGGTACCCTGCATATCGTCAGACTGACATCTTCTGGTTCGGCTAAATCTAGAATCAGTGCGAGCTCAACCATGGTGATGGCAAAGTCCTCGCAATCACCTGCGATCACATTTCGATTTAGATATCTGAACAACTGAGACTTCCAAAGATCTCTACGTCCATGACGATCAATGTCTTTGCTGTAGATATGTGATTTCTTCATATCCACAAACAAGCTTTCAGCACACAGCAACGATCGAGGATCATCGGCGCACATCTGTACCCACCCAAAAGGTACGCGTTCTTCAGCTGATACAGCAATTACTGCAAATAGTGTGAAGAAAAGGGTGGGTGGTATTAGTTTCACGGTGGCTCCGAATTGACGAGTGTTACTACCACAGAACCCGCAATGAAGCGGGTTAAGGGGATGGTTAGTGGGCCAATAGAACCTGAATCCATCACTTCAGTGTTCAAATGAGAATCCTTACAATCTCTCGCCACACATCATCGGGGTGGGTCCCTAGCTCTGGGGGTTATTACTTATAGGTTCCTCGTAGTACGGGTAACCCAATATCCTCAATGACGTCCTCTACAATCTGGGTGAATGCTTTTTCCTCAACGATCTCTGAAGCTTTCAGATCTATCGCAAATGACAGTTCGTTGTCCTGGTAATCCCAGCGCAATCGGGCTTCGAACTTGAAAGGCACATCACCTTTGAAGACTCGTAGTTCTACTTCGATGGTTTCGGGGAAAGCGCAGCCACCGCCGTCAGTGACGTTCTGATTGCTGTTAAAGCTCAGCTTGCGACCGCCAGAGGAAGTGTTCTCCTGAATTTTTAAGTCCGACATGTTTGTCGCTTTGATATCGCGACACATCTCGAGAATCTTGGTACCGGCAAAATCACCGATGATTGATTCCAGGTTGTTTTCAACAAACCGAACAAACTTGGTACGTGGCACATAGTCACCGCAAAACCTTTTCCAGATTTCCCATTCAGGTGAGTAGTCCAGGCTAAGCAGACATACATGATCTTGATGACTAGGCTGGCCTTTCTCGATTGGATCCAGCACAGCCATGATTTGCTTGGATCGTTCATCTGCAAAAAGCCGAGGCTTATTGTCTTCGTCGCAGAAGATGTCTGCATACGCCTTCAAGCTAGCCCTGTCCTGTACCACGGTTGTCTGTCTAATTCGGAGAGGTGCTGCAAGCTGCGGTAAAAACTTCTCGCTACGCCAATCAGGTGGTAGCAGCACAATCGAGTGCTCATCGCCTTCACAGGTAAATAGATCCTTGGAGTTCTGGATGATTGGTTCTGGTGCTTTTTCTGGAAAAAGCGGTTGTCCTGGAACCATTACGCTTTCTAGTTCGTCTGACATGTTTAAGTGTCCTTACTGGTTGATGGAGTGAGTTTTGAAACATTGCTATCGCTGCTCTGACTGCGCTCGAAGTCCAGCGGCTTTTGTTCCGGTTTGGTTGTGAGTAGCCCGCCCTGGTTATCAGGAAACATAATTGAGTCATGACGCTCAGGTTTGGGTGTGGTCAAGGTGCAAGCACAGGTAACGTTCAATACATCGTCATAGTTAGCCAGCATGCCGGCACCAATGGTGATGGTGAGCTTTCCTTTCTTGCGGTGTTGGCGAACAGCGGTGACGAGTTCTCGTAAACTGTCTTCAAGCTCCGGTACGAATTCACCATCGTTCAGATTTAGTAGCGTGTTGAACAACCCGTTTGCAGGGATATCCAAATTGATTGTGTCTTCAGCATTCATGAAGCAGCTCCAGTTGTTTGGGGGTGGTAAGCGCCCTTTCGGGCAAGGTCGTAATCACTCATGTGGCAGATGCCTTTGTCCTCAGGACCTTCTAATCCGGCAAAGGAAGGGAAGCGTAAAACTGAGTAGGCTTTGCTAGCGACGTGAGACTTGGGTACGCGCTTTTGAAAGAACGCTATCCGAGTTACACCATCAGCGGTTACAACGCTCAGCTTGGTACCTGGCTTTAGATCTGAAGGTCTCATGCAGAAACCCTCGATTTAGCTAACATCCAATATCTGGCAAATGCTTTTGCGCCCTTGAGTGTTTTGAACTGACTTAGGGCATAAGAGATCACCTGTCTGTCAGTCCAGTCGTTTGATGGTTTGCTCATGACTTTTCTTCCTCTACATATCCAATAGCAATTTGAATCTCGTACATGAGTTCATCCAGTAACTGACCTGCATAAACACCTGACTCAACACCGGACTCCAAAAGCTGATCTCGGAAGCGGTACCACTTGGCAAAAACCTGTTGCGCATTTTGGATAGGTGATTCCTCCGAAAGCGCTGCGACTATTTCCGTTACGCTCAATTCTTCGTTGTCACTCACCTGAGGTTCTTGCGATACGCCGGCGCTCTGCGCTGATCCAAACTTCAAGTTGTCGTTGTTGTCTGCCATAAATCGGGTCCCGGTAGGTTCCATGTGGAACATGAATATGGCATGCAATATATGCCATAAAAATAGCATAGTAAACATTTTTGTGGAATTTAATTTAGAGGGGAGGGCTAAATTCGAAATTGGTTGCGGTATGGTTAAGTTGGAAAGCGGTTACGAAGAGGAAGGGAAGATGGGTAAATTTCTCAGGGATTTGGTGACGAACCAAGAGAGTGTTGCCGGTAGAAGGTTCGACCTATGCATCCAGAGCCTAATAATTATTTCAGTAATTGCGTTCTCATATGAAACATTGCCAGGACTAAGCCCGGTCGAACTCTTCGTCTTGCATATAGTGGAAGTGTTTACAGTCGTAGTTTTTACCGTTGAATACCTGGCTCGCGTTTACTTTAGTGAGCAGCGGTTGAGATTTATATTTAGTATTGGCGGCTTGATTGATTTGGTAGCGATAGCTCCCTTTTATCTTGCACTCGGTGTGGACCTTAGAAGCATTCGTCTGTTTAGGTTATTGCGATTGATTCGATTGTTTAAACTTTCGGGGTATGGAGGCGCTCTACGCAGATTTGGAATAGCAATTTCTGCAATCAGAGCAGAGCTTCTGATGTTCGGGTTGATTACCGTAATGTGTATATGGCTTACGGCCGTTGGTATTTACTACTTCGAAAGCGAAGCGCAGCCGGAATCCTTCGGCTCCATTTTCCATTCAATGTGGTGGGCGTTGGCGACTTTGACGACAGTAGGTTATGGGGATGTCTATCCAATAACTGTCGGGGGAAAGGTCTTCACCTTTTTCATCTTGATGATTGGTTTGAGCCTAGTAGCAGTGCCTTCGGGGTTGTTAGCTGCTGCTTTGACCTCAGTTGCGAAGAATGAATCTGACATAGATGAATGAGGGCAATAAACACGATTTTATTGAGAGAGATTGCGCCACGACCTTTCTGGAAAAGATACGACGTAGCCCACCAGTGTGCATTGATCAGCGCTGAGAGTTTTGAACCCGCTGCCGATCGGCTTGTAAATTACATCCCCAAGGTCTGACGACTGGACTCTTAGTGCGTAATGACCATTGACTTCGATCAGCGCTAATCTCGTCCCTTCAAAAGGTTCTGGGAACTCAAACTCCGGATCGACAAAACACTCACCGCCTTCTGGCACCAAGGGAGATATGGCATTGTCCTTTGCGATGTACATAAACGTTCTTGGGCCTTTCGGCTCAGCTGATCTCACAGTTCCTGAGTACTCGACCTGAGGGTCTTCCCTGATCCAATCCGCGATATTAGTTTCATCGAGTATCGGATATTCGTTGGGGGCCACTGAACCATCCGTTAACCCGTCGATGGGCTCATACCCTCTCAATTGTCCCAACGAGACGCCAAAGTACTTCGCGATGGGAACCAGGGTTTTATCGCGCGGGCTTTCATTGGTTCCGGATATGATGGAACCCAGCGTTGACCGATTCATACCCAGCACTTTGGACAATTTTCGTACACTAATGTCTCTTGAAGTCATCAGTTTTTTTAAGACATCTCTAGTGCTCATCTTGATCGCAATTTTTTGCTTATTCTGAAGTGGCATAGTTTAACGCCCCGTTTCACTGCAAACATGGACCATAAAAATGTTTACTATGCCATTAAAATGGCATAGCATCCCGTTCATGAATTTCCCCGAACTAATCAAAGAACTTGAAGACGTGGGCGTGAAGCATCGGCAGATGGCGGATCACTGCAACTGCAAGGTCGGCACCATATCGGCCTTAAAGTGCGGTCAAAACCTGTCACCACGGTGGTCGATCGGTAACGGACTGATTGAGCTTCATAAAATTCGCTGCCCTGATTCTCAACTTCTCAAAAAGACAGGTTAGCGCTATGAATGCCATCGTACATCGTACAAACGGACAGTCCCCTGAGATAGTTGCTGGTAAACCTGGAAAGCTTTCTCCGCGGGAGTTTGAAGCATTGCTCTGTACTGCTGAAGGACTGACCACGGCATTTACAGCTGAGGTGATGGGATGTACAGAGAGAACGGCAAAGTCCCATATTGAATCTGGCATGAACAAGCTTGGTGCGATTAATCGAGCGCACTACATTGCTTTGGCTAGCGCTAGAGGTCAGATCGTTTACGTTGATTCAGAAGCAGGGCACGCCACTGTTGGGATGATGTTGGTGAACCTAGTGGCTGGTATAGCCCTTGCGCTTTCGCTGATTTTCTTCAATCCAGATCTGATACGCCCCCGGGGTAGGCCTCAACAATTGAGATTGAGGGGGCGTGAGTTATGTCTATAAGAAGCCGCCTAGCAGCGTACCTTCGACCAGCGAAGGAACTCATGGACGGAAAACTGAATAAATTTTTCGGCAATAAACATCATGTTTCTGATGACGCTGATGAGATTGTTGGATTTCGATTCGATGGAGTTTCTCTTGGCAAGTACGTTTTTGAGCACGGCCAAACGAAGACCGCTCAGCAATTGGGATTAACTCAAGGCGCTATCTGGCAAATGCTTCGCGATGGTCGTCACGTCTACATCACAGAACAGTCCAACGGCAAGTTACTTGCGTTTGAACTGAAGATCATCGGGAGGGATTGAGTTATGCCTGTAGATAACCTGAAAACCATTCAGGGTAGTTCGTGCATGACTTCGTCGAGTTGTTCGCCCGTAAACCTTACTTTTTTGCCGCACGATGAGTTCCCACATTCAAAAGGGAATAAGTCTTCAAAAGAGAACATCACAGCATGACAGTCAAGACAGAAAGGATCTGGACTATACCCACCTCCAGCGAGCGGCTTAAACAACGCGCCTCTGTATTCAACAAATTCCTGTTGAGATTCTTGTCTATCCGTAGCCTCGCGAAGTTCATTGTTCTCTTCTACAAGGGCGGCGTTTTCTTTTTCAAGCTCTATGACGCTTTGTCTAGCGATCTCAAGTTGATCGCGGATAAGCGCCAGTCGCTCCTTAAGGATAGCGACGGTTTGGATTCCTTCAAGGGCTCCTTGGACGGAACTGATAGCTTTGGTAATTGCACTCATAACACTAGTCCGAATGATGGTGGCAAGGATCAGATTAGTGAATAGAGACATTAGTTTCAACAGTCAATGCCGCAATGGCGTTGAAGACCAGGGCGGTTTGGTGGTGGCCTGTCAGCCGCCCTGGTCAATTAATAACCAGATTCTAGGAGGGGTACCGATTGAGTCATAAAGCAAGTTACTGGGCGATGAAGCAGCTACCAGGTTCGCCTCTGAAAAAAGCAATCCTGTTAGTGCTGGCTGACTACCACACTGATGAATCAGGGCTGATATTTCCCTCTGCGTCGACGCTCTCAATTCTGACGTGCAGCAATGAAAGAACAGTCAGAAAGTCACTCGATGAGATGCAGGGAGACGGTTTTTTGTGGATCACTCCAAGGGTTGGAAAGACCCCTACGATCCAACTAAATTTCAAAAAACCGACCCCGGACTCTAAGTCCGGACTAGTAAAACTGGTCAACCAAGAGGCAGATAAACAGGGGGTTCCAAGAGGTCAAAAAATGACCCCGGACGTATTGTCCGGGGTAGCCAATAACATCGAGAAAAATGCCTCGACCCCGGACTTTAAGTGCAGCACCCCGGACTTAGATTCCGGGGTACCCCGGACTTTAAGTGCAGCAACCCCGGACTCAGAGTCCGACGAAGAAGTTATTAGTATTAATAATAATATTAGGTTGAAAGTTTACAAGATAAACCCTGAATGGGATTTTGAAGAATCCATTGTTCGCGAGAGCAAGGAGCTCGACGAAGTACCGATCGAATTTATGACAGGCCAACTCCAAGCGTGGCTGTCCTATCGACTCGCTGACCAACGCAAAGCTTCTGAACGCACACACGTACTTTGGCACCAGGCCTTCGCAGCTCACGTCCTGTATCACTGGAAGATCTACGCCAAGAAACACGGGATCAAAACCCCCGAGTTTCGCAAGAAGGGATTTGACTCACCTGAGGCATTCGAAGCTGCGAAGAATGATTTCGGTCGAAGGAAATCTGACAAGTTTGCTTATGACAATCTGAAAAAGGTTGGCGGGATCATTCCGGGATATCTCAAGTACCTCGAGGAAGAGGAATCTGAAAACGTGGCGTGGGCTCAATGAGTGATATGACTTTCCAGATCCTGACCATGATTTTGTTCGCTTACCCGATCGGTCACCACCTTGCAGAGTCAATCCGAATCAGCGACCAAAACGAAGAGAGGGCCAATACCCAGATGGATATGGCCCTCCAGTGCTTAGGCGACTTGTCCGGTAGTCGTGAAGCACGAAATGAACTTTACCCAACCAACCCAGGGAATTCTGTAAGCCATGTCTGAAACTTGTGTAGGAGATACGCCATTGCCAGAGCTGTTTTATTGTGAACGGCGCAATGAGATTAAGTCCAGCTTGCCGGCTCAACCCCCGCGAGACGAATGGATTCACGATCGATGGGACCAGTCCGGTACCAGGTGGCCAACAGAGCACGATCACCTCAAGCCCCGGGTCTGTTCCTATTGTGGCGGTGCTCATCCTGATGATGTCGCCAGGTTATTAAACGAAGGTGACTGGCAGGTATCGCTGACGGATAAAAACTACAAGGCGTATATCGAACAGCCTAGATATTACTGCAAGGCCACTGCCATGGATTTGAACCCGACAAAGACAACAAGCCCAGTGCCACCTGTGAAGGTTTACTACTCGCACTGGGATCGGGACCTGCTCAGTCGAAATATCAATTTGCTCGAGCATAACCAGGAGTGCGGCAGAAAGTGAAAGACCCTGTTAAACAGTTTTGGCGGGTGAGCGTGGCTGTTGCCTTGCGGTCTTTCACCACAGGTACCGAAGCGGTTGCCCGCCATCTACCTGTCGTCGTTGCCCTGGTTGCTCATCTTGCAGCGTAAGCGGACCAACAACACGAGAGCAGCGAATCCTGCTGAGAAGAGGTTCCTCGCATGGGTACAGGAACAGGATTGTGCAACGTGTGGAATGCCTGGCCCATCAATCGTCGACCATGTGTTTGGGGCGACATACAAACATTTGAAAACGCTCATCGGTATGTGGTGCCTGCTACCGCTTTGCCCAGAGTGTGATGAGGTGCACACGAACGGCAGCATCAGGGCTTTTACAAACAAATTTGGACCAGTATGTCCGATGATTCTAAACGTGATACAGCACAGCCCGTTCGATGCACCGGTCGAAGTTCTAGACGCAATTGAGAAGCTAAACAGATGAAAAATTCCAGTTTTCTGATAGTCAGGGAGTAGTTAACTTTGCGCCAACCGAAAGAAGAAGACGTGCCAAATATTCTGAGATCACTTGATCGAGGTATTCCGTCAAATGTTTTGGCAAAAAAATACAAATTATCAATCGCTTGCATTGATGAAATGAGAGTTAGCAGAACCTGTAATGGAGCGGTTTCACCACTGACGCACAGCGGCAAAAAGTCAGCGCTTCAGGCTTCAAGCTATAAAAGAAAAAGAGAGATTCTTGCTGGGAATATTGAGGTTACGGAAGAGTGCAGCGTCTGTTTTGAGGCAGGGAGAAAACTGATTTTTGACAAGGAAGAATGGAAGTGCAGGGCATGTGCAATCAAAAAAAGGAAACTTGACTCCATAGCGCGAACCCGGTCGCTTCGGGATTCTCACGTTGATATACAACGACGCAAGGACCTAAGTCGATGAGCGAAAACAAAGATGCAGAGAGTGTTGACGATTTCCTGTCCAGGGGAGGAGCAATCAGCCAAGTGCAGACGGGTAGATCTAACCTGGTAATGGGTTATCCAGCGGGGCAGCACTCAGAACTTCAGGAAGCTGGCAAGAAGGGTGGCAAGACGACCCAGAGAAATAGGGCGGGCAATGCCAGCGATCGTACCTAGTCCGTGGCCTGCTATTGCCCCGCTCAAATACCACCACCTGAACGAAGAAGTGCCGGTGGCGGTTAATGGAGTGCTGATCTGGACACACTGGTGCTATCCGAGAAAGAGATATGAGGAACTGCCGTTAAAGGATGAATGCAAGGCATGTGGAGCGCCTGACAAGGACATTGGCATATGACGTCATATCCAATTTTGCCGATGGGTAAACCTAGAATGACACAGCGAGATAAATGGAAGGGCAGGAAGGTTGTACTTGAGTATCACGCCTTCAAGGATGAGTGCCGGATACGGAAGGTCAGAGTGCCGGAATCTAACTCGCACATCATATTCATCATGCCGATGCCAAAGAGATGGTCTGAGAAGAAAAAACAGGAGATGGATGGAAAACCTCATCAACAAAAACCAGACAAAGACAACCTCGAGAAGGCGCTACTGGATGCGCTATTTCAGGATGACGCCCATATATGGGATGCACGCGTCACAAAACGATGGGGCAGGGAAGGTCAGATCATCATCCATGAGTTCGGGGAAATGCCAAATGAAATCCAGTATCCGTCATGACCACAAGTATTATCAGGATCTGGCGCATCAGCTGCTAGAGGAATGGGTACGGCAGGATTCTCTACCAGCTGGCTCATACGGCAGCAGTCATCCATTAAGTGGCAATCTTGCCCTGACTGAAACAAAGAATACCAGGAACAAACCCCGATTCCGAAGATCCCAAAAAAGGGAAGACCAGGGCAAGCTCATCGAGAGACCGTATTACCCGGCAGAGGGCAGAGAGACCACGAACGGTTCCAGGCAGATCCCGCACAAGCTGATGAAGCAGTACTCAAAAATCAGCAAGATCATGGAGACTATTGCCCAGGGAACTCCAGATGGACCGAGATACGTTATGGTTCTGAAATATTACTACAGCTGCCACTCGGTTGAGGTTGTGGCTACTCAGATGAAGTGTAGTAAAGCCACTGCGAAGCAATTGAAGCGATCAGCATTTGATCAGGTTGTGCTTCTGTTGCGTGGCAGCACTGTAGATTGATTGGGCCAAACCTGGCAATGGTACCCGCTTGATTTTAGGTAGACCCATATAATACCAATATATTGAGCGCGCGGATTTCGAATTGCGCGTGCACATTATTGGGCAAGCCCTGTAATCGCTCAATCGACCGTCGAAGAAGGTTCTTTGGTTATTTTTCCGGTCTTGGCCATGGCGGCTCGCCAAATGAGCCATGTGAAGAGAAACAGAAGTAGCGAAGGAATAGCCGTATTGATTGACACGGGACCGACGTTGAATTCCACATCGCCGGTAGTTCCCAAGAACAAGCCAATCGTTCCTACTAGAAAGAATAGTCCTGATAGCAGAAAGGAAGCTCGTAGCTGAAGCTGCAGCTCTGATCCCTTGAAAGTTCGAGCTCTAGCGAAAATATATGTAAAGACTACGCCGATTAGCAGATAAGCCGCAGCCTCAGTCACAGCTAAACCAACAAGCTCTCCCTTCGAGATCAGAGTACAGCTTCCACCATCTCGCTCCATATGGACAATTTGCATTTTAGCGAGTTCCTGTACATCTTTAATCTCACCTCCAGGCAAGAGCACCATACCCTTTGAGGCATCCATTTTTGGCGCCCCCAATAGAGCTTCTTGACGGATAGTCTGGCCATTGGGGGTCATTACCATTCCTGGCGGAACATCTGAGACAGCATTGGTTGATATTGCTCCGTTGCAGACAACCATTTGATTCACTGAGGACATGGTGACTCCCTTCTTTTAAGTGGATAACGAATGTGTAGACAAACCCATTTGGTTCCATCCAATGTTTGATTAACACATTCACATAGATCTTTACTGGTCTGCTTAGAGTACTTAGATTTACAGCACCTTGATGTAATCAATTGATAGTGTTACCTGTTCTTGAATCAGTGACTTTATTGGGTAAGTCCAACAATTACAATTAGTTGAATGATTGGACAAAATTTGTACAAATGGAGTAGGCGATAACTCCTGTGGGGTTGCGACTCAAATGAAGTGCAATCAGGCGACAGCCAAACAGCTAAAGAGCTAAAGAGGGCAGCAATTGATCATGTCGTACTCCTATAGGGTCTGCTTGGTATTGTCGATTTGACATATATTGGTGGTCTCGCGGTAGGTAACTTACAATGCGACCTTGAAACTGTGACAAAGGATGGGACATTGGTCGATATTAAGAGTGTAGGCACCTCAACGGGAAGCCCAATTAATGTGGAACTCAGTTATAGGATAATTGAACTCTTTTCTGCTGGTCTTTATTCAAGCCCCAACAAAGCATTCGAAGAATTAGTAACCAATTCATATGACGCGGAAGCGAAAAAAGTAGCGGTTGGAGTCCCCTCCGATTTCAGTACGGAAGACTATTTGTGGGTGCTAGACGACGGAGAGAGCATGGATAGTGCTGGGCTCCACAACTTATGGCAGATTGGGGAGTCAAATAAGCGCGAGAAGGGCAAGGAGCATGCGCGGAAGCAAATAGGTAAGTTTGGAATTGGAAAATTGGCAACTTACATATTGACCCACCAGCTCACTTATGTTTGTAAATCAAGAGGCAAGTATCTCGCAGTCACCATGGACTATGACGCTCTTGAGAAAGATGAGACAAGAACTAAGAGCATTGCGCTCGATGAGAGAAAGTTAACCAGGAAGGAAGCAAAAGAAATTGTTGAAGAATTTACGCTAGTTCATGGAGAGGACTTGTCTCCTTTTGCCTTGTTTGGTGCAGGTGCAGAAAAAACCTGGACCTTCTGCTTGATGACCAAGCTCAAGACCAAAGCTCGAGATATTGCGCCAGGTCGACTTCAATGGATATTGAGGACGGCGTTGCCGTTGAACCCCAACTTCAAATTGTATTACAACGGGAAAAGACTTGAATCTTCCAAGATAGCCAACAAAGCCGAGAAACAGTGGATCATCGGTAAGAGCGATGGGGTAGTGGCCAATAATGAAAATTATAAGACTACAAAATATCAAAATAAACCGGCTGTAAACCTTCCGCACATTAAAAATATCACAGGAACAATCACCTATTACGAAGACTCTTTTGCGACTGGTACGAAATCAGAGGAGCAGGGAAGAAGTCATGGAATCTTTTTAATGGTCAGGGATCGATTGATCAATCTCGATGATCCTCTATTAGGGATGGGTCCCTTTGGTCATGGAGCATTTAATCGCACAAGGATGATGGTTTATGCAGATGAACTAGACGATCACATTACGTCAACTCGAGAATCGATAAAAGATTCTCCCGCACTCGCGGATCTTAAAAAGTACCTCGGCTCGAAATTCAATGAGGTGCATTCATACTATATGGATAAGCGTAAGCGGAAAGATGTGGAAAGCTCTGCTCCGTTTAAGCTCTCGAATAGCGCATACAGCCTGTCTCGTGGCCCAATTTTCTCTGCTGCCCATAAACTGTTGGATGGGGAAATCGCCGATCTACAACTAATCAGCGTTCCAGAATTCGACAACGATGACGACAAGAGCTTATTTCTTGATTCGGTCAAGGTAGACCTTGAGAGTGAAGAAGGACTCATTCAAAGCTTCGAACGGGAATTTGAGAATCCAGCTAACCCCATCTGCCGTTTTGAGTTGGAAGATAGAAATGTTGTCTTGAATATGGTGCACCCATATTCGTACTACTTGGCTGAAGAACACGTTGATGCGAATGTAATCGAGATCATTGCCTCCATGGAAGTTTTATTGGAAGCTCAGATGATCGAGGCTGATATTCCGGACTCAGTACGTATTTCCCTGCTTGAAAAGAGAGATCGCACTTTTAGGAATCTATCACAACAAAATCCGCACAGTGCCGCTGCGGTAGCACAGGGCATTGCGGATGCTGAAAGTGATGCAAATGGTCTGGAAGATGTCCTTGTCGATGCCTTTAATATTCTTGGATTTTCAGCTACCCGTTTAGGTAAGAACGGCCGACCAGATGGAATCGGTATTGCTGAACTCGTGCGCCATAGTAAGATTTCGTCAGACAGCTATAAGCTCATCTGGGATGCAAAGAGCACGATTCACACAAAGGCTTCATCTACGAATATTTCTATTGCAGGGATTGATCGTCACCGAGATGACTATTCAGCCGATTTTGCCTGTGTGATTGCCCGAGATTACCAAGGTGGTGGCGATGATACGTCGAAGATTTGCAAAGAGGCACTGAAAAACAAGGTTACGTTGATCCGAACTAAGGACTTGGGAAAGCTGTTGTATATAGCGATTCCACAGCAACTAAACTTGTACGACCTGAAAGACTTCTTTAGCACTTGCTATACTCCAACGCAGACCGCCGCGTGGATTGCTGGATTAGAGAAAAGGGAGGTTGCGAAGATACCCTACAAGGACCTAGTGTATGGTTTGCACAGAATGCAATCTGAGGATAACGAAAGAGTCACGGTGGAGGGGTTTAGATATAAAGACCCAAAATTCACCAATTATTCCTCTGCCGAGATTACACAAATGATAGAAATGCTAAGCAGACAGGTGCCTAAATATGTCCATATAGAAGGAAATGCAGTTTCGGTGAACTCAAAACCGGAGGTTATTATGAAAGCGCTAAAGGATACATACGTACCCCCCGAATTTCAGAATCTATATAAGAAGGTGAACAATTAGGAATGATTCCAAAACAATATCTGAATAGAACATCGACAGTTGACGCGCTCGATGGTGTAGCAAACCTTGAGGATCAATCGGTTGATGTGGTTGTAACGAGCCCTCCTTACTGGGGCCAACGTGAATCCCTGGGAATTGGAGAGGAATTAGATCCTCGTGAGTATCTAGATTCGATTACGAGTTTATTTTCTGCTGTGCTACCTAAAATGAAATCAGAAGGTATTGTCTGGCTGAATGTTGGTGATAGCTACAATACTGACATCAATTGGCGTGAAGAAGACCGCGTGTACAGCACTTTGGGTGCGGACAAGAATGGCCTGCCCGACCACAACTCTGCATATACGAAGCGAAGGACAAACAGAAAGGCCTTTGTTGATAAAGAAGAGACTTGGTTAAAAAAGAACAATTTATTGGCCTTGCCTATGCGGATGGTTTTGTCTCTTGTTGATGAGGGGTATTACTACCGAGGTGAAGTGATTTGGAGTAAGCCTAATGCAATGCCAGAGGGGCGAACCCGCCGCCCCCATAGGACACATGAATCTATATTTTTGTTCGCGAAGAGTTCGAAACATGCTTTCACAACTGAGCGTGTTAAATCTGTCTGGGAGTTTAATGCAGACAAAGGTAATAGTGCCAAGCATTGTTCCCGATTCCCTTTGGAACTTCCAAGGCGCTGCATAGATGCTTACGGAAAGTTCGGTGAAGATATTGTAGTTTTGGATCTCTGTTCAGGTTCCGGTACAACAGGTATAGCTGCGCTAGAGCTTGGCTGTTCTTTCGTCGGATTTGAAATTGATTCTAAGAGAACAAGTTCTGCGAATCAGAGGTTCAAAGCTCGAAAAGCTCAAATTGATCAGGAGTCGGATGCGATTGCTGTCGCCGCTAGTTAAAACTTTCCAAGTTTTCTAGCTCTGGCCCCTTGATAAGCTAGCTCCAACTGGCTATATTTCTCTATAGTTAGCGAAAGCTGACGACCTTGATACCTAAGCCTCGCAATTGCGGGGCTTTTTTATGCCCGGAATTTACCCTGATGTCCGAATTCTTAAAAGATGCGCTGGAAACTATAAGCGTTTATCTCTGGTTTATATCTCTTGCCTGTTTAGGTGGTACGGCAAATTACATAAGCAAACTGAAGCAGAATAAATCCAAGACGTTCTCTATTGCAGAGCTGTTGGGTGAATTACTGATTTCCGGTTTTACCGGATTGATGACGTATTACTTGTGTATGGACCAGGGACTTTCGATTCCATTGACTTCATTTGCAGTCGGAGTAGCTGGTCACATGGGTGGCCGTGGCATGTATCTATTTGAACAGTATGTTTTAAGCAAGTTACCCAAACCGAAAGACCACTAAAGGAACCAAAATGAAAACTATCCATTTAATTATGGTGATGATCGGCTGCCTGCTGTTCTCACCTGTCTATGCAGGATCTGATATGAAAGAAATCACCATTCACACGCTAACGGGTGAAGAAGCTGGCTACGATGAATCGACGCAGCGCATGGGGGTCATGGTTCTTAATCGCAAAGCGCTGTTTACGATCGAACAACCCTGGTTACCAAATCTCAATGCCCCGGACAGTGTGGGTGGAGGTATTCCCTATCGATCGGCAGTGCCGCCTGGAGAGTATGACCTGGTATTGAGAGACTCGCCGTCCCGGGGCGTCCAATGGCACTTCGTCAATACTGACCTACATGTCTACCTCGAGAAACAGGACAGGAAACACGACTGGGAAAGGTTCTCTTGTATGTTCCACACTGCCAATTACGTCAATGACGTGGGGGGGTGTATTGGCCCAGGTTCCAGTCTTGCTGATATCAACGCAGATGGAACCGTGGATGTCGCGAACTCCGGAAGGGCGCTGCTTGCGATCAAGCGGTACCTGGACGGTGAGTCACTAGCGCGGCTCAGGATTGTATAGAGCGTGGAAGCTCTTGATCTATTAGGCGCCGCCGCCAGTACTGCAGCAACTGTTGCCGGTGGCGGTGTCTTTGGCCTTATTGGATCTATCGGATCCGCAATTTTCAAAAATAAAGCCAAAAAGGCTGAACAAGCCCATGCGCTCGTAGTTCAGGATCGCGAACTAGTCCTTGCAGAGTCGGCTCACTATCAAAAAATTGTTGAGACCAGGCAGCAGATGTCAGCTTCTGGACTTACCGCATCGATAAACGCGGATGTTGTAACTAATTTGCCCTCATGGGCTGCAGGTGCCAAAGCTCTTTTCAGACCATTTCTGACAACAGCTTTGATTCTTGTTTGCATGTATTTATTTACCCTGCTGCTCGGTGCATTGGTTGGAGAGAACGTCTTAGGTGAGGTATTCGCTAGGCAGGAAATCGTCGCGATGATTCGTTACACGGTTTATTCCCTGGTATTTAGCACGGCCACATCGATCACCTGGTGGTTTGGCGATCGGGCTCTCAGTCCACCCGGGCATAAATGAAGAGTTACGTATTCAGATTACTCATAGCGATCGATCAATTATTCAATACGCTATTGGGCGGGCGTCCAGATCACACGATATCAGGCAGGGTCGGATATCACGCTCAGTTAAATAAGACCTGGGCGATCTGGTTGGAGATAGTTATCAACTCAATATTCTTTTGGGATGATGATCATTGTCAGTCCTCTATTGAGTGGGACGAAGTTAAAAAACCATTGAGGCAATTGTGAATATCACATCGAAAATTAAAGAGATCGTGGACGCGAGCGCGGGTGTTAGTTTTGCGACCGAGTTGGACTCTGATCTGTTGGCTTGGGGTAATGGTCCGTCCGGTTACTTTCATGAGCAGTACATTGATAAAACAGATATTCTGCAGAGGGGAGGCGACAACTTGATTGAATCCTTCGCTCTGCTTGAAGCTGTTAGAGCAACGGCCCTCACGGACAACCTAATGGCAGAAATGCTTCCATACATAGATGGAACAGCTACACGAGTCCATGACGGAGATCTCATCGGAGGTGTCAATATAGGCTCTCCAACGGTTCAAGGCTGGCTAACTTGGTTAGGCGCAGATGTTGGGCACGCATTGACGGCGGCACAGGCCACGAAATTGATTAGTTTGGCAGATCGTCCGATATCCTATTGGGCGTTGAATGGTATTAATCCGGAGCTGTCACATATTGCAGCGGCGAGGAATCTTCCCTAATGCCTAACAAAGTTTATACAATCCCTGAGACGGCTCTTGTCTGGAAAAGCACCGGTGGTGATGAGCTCTTAACATTAACGAGTCTCGCGGCGGACGCAGGACGTCAAGGTGCTTTGCATGATTTTGGCGTGACTGCTCGTGCTTTTGAGTTCACTTGGCGAGCCTGGGTAAAAATGGCGACGGCGCCGGTTGTGGGTGAAATTATCGAGGTTTGGTGGAAAACCTCGGACGGTACGAATCCAGATAACGACGACGGGACAGGCGATATCGCTCTCAGTTCTGGAGATAAGTTGAGGAATCTTGTCCCTATTGGGTGTATCTCTATTGATGAGGCAAGCACTACGCCGGTTTTTGTAGCGTCCGGAACATTATTCATGCCCCACCGCCACGGTGGGCCTGTTTTTTATAATAGAACTGCAGACGCTCTCAGCGCAACGGCAGCGGATCACGGATTCTCCATAACACCGATACCTTCAGAAATTCAGTAAACAATGCCAAATCTTAGTCCGCTATTTCCCCGGCCTTATCGGAATAGGTTGCTACAAGGTGCGGGAAAGCTAAAGAAATCACATTGGAACGATCATCTAGTTCTGGCAATGGCGGCGCCGTTCGATCGCGAGTTGGTACACGGTCAGGGCTTAGTGGATTTTGACACAGGCACGACGCTTCCTAAGATTGGCATTGAGTCTGGCATACCTTATTGGTACGGCGGGCAGCATCTAAATTTGATGGCTGGTGATAGAACCAGCGTAAATAACGATGCTACTTTCCAGATGCTAAATGATCGCGGCTTTACCGTATTGTGCGGAACCTATCTGGAGCCAGGAATAGCGCGTTACACATGGACCGGTGTCAGTGCGTTTTACAATAACAATAAAACTACAATGGCTGTTAACCAATTCTCATCCGGTGGCAATGGGCAAACATCCACGGATTTGGGGATTGCTTATTCTGACGATAGCGTTGAAGCCAAAACAGGCGCGCAGATGTTTCAGTACCAAAACCCCGATGCAAGGGGGTTGTCTGGGATAGCTACATCACACAATTTCAGGGATCTTGTTGTAGAGAACACATACTTTCCCCCCGAAACAAGCAGCTTTTACCCGGTCAGAGAAAGAGACTCTTCTGCTTTTAGCGCGTCTTTCGTTAAGGCTGGAGGAGAAATAACGGACTCGGAATGGGGTATAAGAGCCGGAACAGCCCCAACGGGTCGGTCCGGTGTTTCATGGGTTGCAATTTACGATAGGGAAATGCGGCGCGACGAGATAAAGCATCTCTATAAAAACTGGTACGACGAAACAATAAGCGCGGAACCTGCAAAGGTATATTTTTTGCCTTCTGCGGGTGCGCCTACGCTTCATGCCTTATCTCCTGACAATGTAACGCAGCTACAGGGTGGTGGTGAGTCAGCCGTTTTGTTGGCGCACTCTCTGCAACCGAATGATGTTAGCCAGGTTCAGTTAGCAGATGCTGGATCGATGGCGCTGATTAACTCACTGTCGCCGTCTGATGCGATGCAACTGCAAGGAGTCGATAGTGCAAGCCTGGTGCTTGCGCATGTATTGGGCCCAGAAGATGTCAGCCAGCTACAAGTTGGGGATGCTGGGAATCTGATAACAGCTCATCTGATTTCACCGAGTGATGTGAACCAAGTACAGCAAGCTGACGCAACTGTACTGCAGCTTGGTGGGGCAATAAGCCCTGAAGATGCGAATCAAGATCAGGCAGGTACAAGCCCCACAATAACAGTGGCGCATTTGATAAGCCCGGAAGACGTTACCCAGATACAGAGTGCGGACGGTGCGGTCATCATCGTTTCGAATGCATTGAGCCCAGATGACGTAAATCAGCTTCAGAATGCGATCGAATCGGCCATGGCGCTAAGCCATGGGATGACACCAGAGGATGTTACACAGAATCAGTCCGCGGACAGTTCAGGAATTCTCTCAGCCTTTGTGCTGAGCCCTGAAGATGTTGTGCAGATCCAGACGGCGAGTTTTGCCTTTAGCCTCCCTCCAGGGGCACTGGTATTGATCGGGAATGTTACAGAACAGATTAAGTTGGCGAATGGAACGCTCGTCAACGTGATTAGAAACTCAACGAACAGATACAAGGTGCACTAATGGCTAAAGCAACAAATTTGACAAAGATCGATACTTATCTGAATTCGCTAGAGGGTAATCGTGTGCTCGTTTGTGCCGGGCAACCGGTTAGCCGTGCTGATGCATTAACGAAAGCGTTGAACGATGAGGCTCATGCAAACTCAATCATCAGCGGTGCCAATTACACGCTGGCCAATGGTGATACTTCAGGCCGAAAGAATACCCTGGGAGCAATTTCAGGGGTTAGTTTCAATGCGTCTGGCACCGGCGATCATATTGCAATCATTGATGGTACGGATTTGCTCGATGTGACGACTATGCCATCCAAGGCAATCACCTCTGGTGATACCGGTGACATAGCTGCATGGAAGCATGAAACAGCTGAACTTACATAGAGGAGAATCCCGTGCGATTTGAATGTACAGAAGATGTGATTAAAGACGAGATCGGTGGTGTGTTCACTGTGATGAAAAAAGGTGATGTAAAGACAGTTCCTGACGGATGGGGGCAGTACGCGGTTGAGACCAGAGGTTGGGGCAAGGACCTTGACGAAGTCTACACGCAGGCTGAGAGAAAGCCTGGTGCCGTCACATTGACACCTGATGACGTTGTGCAGAGGAATTCCTAAGCACTATGGCTGAACGTTCCACATTTAAAGGAATCGTATATAGGGATCGTGTGAACCCCTTGACGATCTCTATTGTTAGTTACGACCCATCAACTCCTGTTGAAACCCCGGTCAATTTCTCTGCTGTGGACCGTATGGTGTTACTTGTCATCAAGATTGATGCTGAGACAGGGGTGAAGACTATCGTCGCCACAGCGGACACAGGGATCGATGCAGCGCTGATTGATTACTCAACAGTGGGTGAAGTAACGATAAAGCTAGGTTCGCTTCTCGACGTCGACGCAGCGGCTATTCCCATTGATGACTACGCCTTTCGGCTTACGGCATATTCCGCAGGTGAGGCGACCCAATTGATTCATGAGGACAGTCACATCGCATCTTTGAAATGGGTGAACACAGACGGGGTTGCATAGATTCCACTCCAGATGAAGATTACCCATGACCTGAAGCGCCACTAACGAACACTGAAACGTCATGAGGTTGAGTAAGCTATGCCAATTCAAATGAGCATTTCATGACACCTGCGAGCACTAACGTGCCCAAGGGAGACTACTGGGTGCGTCTGACAGGCTATAAGGGCTCTGATCCGATACAGCTGGTGCATGAGAGAACCAATATAGCTCGGTTAGCCTTTGTTGAGGCTGACGAGGTCACATAGCATCCATAGAGCGCCTTCAGGGTGCTGAGTAAGCCTAATGAGATTAACTATCCAGCATGACTTAGATAAGCTCCAGCGAGCACTGAGGGATCATGAGATCAAGTTAACAAAAAATGCGATCCCTCAAGCAGTTAACCGTACGATTGTGAGTGTTCAACGACTCGCTCTGCAAGAGATATCAGCCACCACAAAGCTGTCTCAATCATCTATCAAGCAGGACTTTCGATTAGTTAAGACCGCGCCAAAAAGAAAGATGATAGCGCTGATAGATGCAAAGGAATCCAAAGGTAACAACCTTATCAAGTTTGTCAGATCTGGAGCTGCGACAGCAGAATACTTTAGATCACGCACCGCGAAGGGTCGCTTTAAGCATGCAGGTGTTAAGGCTAGAGCCTGGGGAAAAGCCAAGACATACAAGGGGACGTTCATCGGTAGGGTTAAGGGTGACCTGAAAGTTCTGAAGAGAATATCTGGTAACAAGCTTCGTTATGTCGTTGGACCATCGCCCCGTAATGAGTTCATCAAGGATGAACTTAGGGAGAAGATGACCAGGCATGCGAGGAAGAGGCTCTATGCTGAGCTGAACTCTGCGATCAAGAGACAGCTGAAAAGAAAAGCCGTGATCTAGTGCCAACACTGACAATCAATCTAACGACTTGAACAGCCAGTAAGGTACTTTGGGAGACCTTTGAGCGCAGGGGGCGTCGTGGCTCGCAGCGTTCGCGCGTATTTTGGAAAAAACCCACCAGCAACCGCGAGGCCTTTAAAAATCAGTGTCTAAGGCAATCGGCAATATTCAAACCTTCTCTACAAGGTTCATTTCTGAGGCGTTAGGGATAGACCGGAGCACCTTGGCATCGCGCCTTAAAGCGGCGGGTTGCCCCTCAGTACCTGGTGACAATAATTCGAAGAATTACCGGTTGATCGATGCGATCTCGGTCAGTCTGGACGTTCTTGGTCTGGACAGAATTGCTACAGAAGAAGATGACGGCCCTCAGTCAGATTGGGCGCCAGGGAAGCTGAAGACCTACTTCGAAGCGAAGATAAAAGAAAACCAGTATCGGAAAGAGAAGGGCGAATTGGTCGAGGCTCATATGGTCGTGTACGACTATGCGGAGCTATTTAAGATATTCACGACTGACTACCAGCTGCTCGTAGAGGTGCTCCAACAGGACGCTGATTTGAAACCGTCCCAGGTCAGTTTGATTCAGAAAACCGTCGACAAGAAGCAAGAAGAGCTGCAGGTACAGGTTATTGAATACGGCGAAGAGGTACGACTACGCGAGTCTCAGCTCGATAATAACGGAGGGGGCGACACTACTGTCCCCACCAACGCGTCTTTCGATTTCTGATGCTGCTGAGAAGTATGTCTATGTCAATGTTCCGAACATCTATAACGGGCCCTGGTTAAAGGAAATCACGCCGTATCTGGTCGAACCACTGGATCAGTTAAACAGCCTGACGCATTCAGGCTTGATATTTGTGGGACCAGCACAGTCTGGTAAGACTGATTTGATTGTTAATTGGTCTGCTTACAGCGGGAAGGTTTCCCCGGCAGATATGTTGGTTGTCCAAATATCGCAACCGGCATCGCGTGACTTTAGTCGACGCCGTATCGATCGAATGATTCGCCATAGTCCAGCCGTCAAGGAACGGCTGGGAACCAAAGATACCGACGACAACAACAAGGACAAGGTGTGGAAGTCCGGGGCAATCCTGACAATGGGATGGCCTTCGATCAACGAGCTATCCGGTAAGCCGATCGGGCGTGTTGCCCTGACCGATTACGATCGAATGCCGATGGACATCGATCATGAAGGCTCACCGTATCAGTTGGGTCGAAAGAGGACGCAGCGATTCGGTAGGAATGCGATGACCCTGGCAGAGAGTTCGCCAGGCAAGCCCATTCTTGATGCAGATTGGCGCAGGCAGAAAGGGTCACAGGAATTTCCGCCGTGTGAGGGCATAGGGTCGTTGTTCAATTTGGGGCATCGAGCCTGGTGGAACTGGCCGTGCATAAATTGTGGTGATTACTTCCATGCCAGCTTTGACTATCTGGTACCGCTCGAGAACAACCCAAATGATTTGTTAGGCACTTCGGAATCGGTGGTGATGGTTTGCCCTCACTGCGCAGTGCCAAATGAGCCTAGCAACAAAACTGAAATGAACAACGCCGGTCTTTGGGTTGGCGAAGGTCAACGTGTAGAGAATGGTGTCGTCAAGGGAGAGAGACGCAGATCCTCAACCCTTAGCTATTGGCTAGAAGGACCTGCAGCAGCATTTCAGACGTG
>Ga0206123_10000892_pt1 | contig 28750 bp, 24 predicted proteins | sample Helgoland_Spring_2_FD_160086 | JGI IMG/M metagenome (GOLD analysis project Ga0206123, IMG submission 160086) | Pelagic subsurface seawater microbial communities from Kabeltonne, Helgoland, North Sea - Helgoland_Spring_Bloom_20160316_1 | ecosystem: Environmental > Aquatic > Marine > Epipelagic ...
AAGCCCACAAGGTGCGCATAATCCTGTTGACTCAACCGGCGGTCTGGCGGCCCGACCTGCCACCAGCGTTATCACAGTTGTTATGGTTTGGTTGGAAGGGTAATCCCTTTGAGAAGCCCGCGTCGACCTATTATTCGGTCGGGGCTATGGCGAGCGGTATGAGGCGCTTCAATGATGCGCTTATGACGGTATGTGGCGCGTATTCCGTCGAATGCATTGATCTCGCCAGGTCGCTGCCAAAAGATACTCGAACCTTCTACGACGATTTTCACTTTAATGAGAATGGTGCCAGGCAGGTGGCCACGATTGTTGCGGGCTATTTACGGGAAAACCCGCAAGGCAAAGACCAGGAGTTTGTCGGCTCCTACTAACCGACAGTGTGTTTTTCCTCCGCCATGGATCCGGGGTTTAGCTAAAATACCTGCCCTGCTGGATAGAGTTTTAGTGTAACTGGATATATTGTGTAGACGATGGGTGCTGGGTGGAGAGTTCAATTTTCTGTATCCAACAGGCAATTCACACCCCCGAAACATTGTTACTTGCACAGAGCCAGCTTAATGGTCCCTAATATGTACCGACGGGAAGCCACCGTATCTCAAGCTAAAGGAGTCGGTTAGCCTTGCTAATTCAGGGACTCGCAATTGCTCACGCATTGGTCGTGATCGCATTTTCAACGCGAATTTTGCTCCGCGAAGATCTTTCATCGGCGGCGCGACTGGCGTGGTTTATGGTCATGCTGTTCGCTCCTTACGTCGGCGTCATTGTGTATTTGCTGTTTGGCGAGGTGAGTCTCGGCCGAACCGTTCACCGACGTCATGACGAGATCTTTGTCAAATTACGATCGATGGCAGCAGACTCGTTAGGCAACTGTGACGAGAATCTCGAAGGTCATGTTGAGACTGAATATCAAACGGCGTTTCGGGCTGCATCGGTTGACGGATTTGAGACGACCCTCGGAAATAGTGCCGAGTTGTTGCCTGATGCTGCGACTGCTCGCGCTCGGCTAATCCTTGACATTGACAATGCAACAGAGAGCGTTCAGTGCATGTACTACATCTGGTTGGACGACAATACGGGACAAAACGTTGCGGAGGCGCTAAGTCGGGCAGCCAAGAGAGGCGTGGTTGTTCATGCAATGGCTGACGGACTGGGTTCCCGCAAGTTTGTTCGGTCAAAGCATTGGCGGGAGATGAAGACCGCGGGCGTCCATTTGTCAGTTTCTCTGCCAATGAAATGGGTTGTTGATACGATCTTGTTCAGCCGTCTCGACCTTCGCAATCACCGAAAAATTACAGTCATCGATGGTCGGGTCACCTGGTGTGGAAGCCAAAATTGTGCTGATCCGGAGTTTCGAGTGAAGGCGAGATATGCGCCATGGGTAGATATCACTGTGCGACTGGAAGGGCCAGTTGTTGCCCAGAACCAGTTGCTGTTTGCCTCGGACTGGCTGCTCAACAGCGGCGATGAAGTCCCCGAGAGCTTTGAGATGAAATCCAAAGAAATTGTTGGTGGTTTCCCTGCTCAGCTTTTTGCCGACGGCCCGACTGATCGCCGGGGAGCGACACCACAATTGTTTGCGACCCTGTTGGCTCTGGCGAGAAAGGAGGTGGTGATTTCGACGCCCTACTTCGTGCCAAACTCCACGGTTCTCGATGCACTCTGCGCTGCTGCGTTCCGTGGTATTGATGTCTCAATGATCTTTCCCAAACGCAATGATTCCTGGATCGTAGCAGCTGCCAGTCATAGCTATTATCGGCGATTGCTGGAGCATGGGGTAAAAATATTTGAGTTCCGCGATGGGTTGCTTCATGCCAAAACATTCACTGCTGATAGAAAATTATCCCTGGTCGGGTCGACCAATCTCGATCTCCGCAGTTTTGATCTCAACTACGAAAACGATATCCTGATGCGCGATGACAAGCTAACCCAGGCAATCTTCGATCGTCAGCAGCAGTACATCTCTCAATCTGATTCTGTGACCCTGGATGAAGTCCGCGCATGGTCGTATCCGCGACGAATTTGGACCAACGTGGTCGCAACCATAGGCCCAATTTTATAACCCGCTGAATCAGCTTACATTTTTCTACTCAACGCTGACCCAAATAGAGGTTAAGGGTATCTTGCCATTCGGCATTATGTGTCAAGGACAATAATTTTCGGTTAAGTGCTTCACGATGAAGAAATGTTGGCTTTAGACCAAAGGCATAGTCTTGTTTCTCGAGGGTCTGAGGCAATATTTCGATACCCGGTTCCGTTCCTCTCAACAAATAACGGAGTAGTGCTTCATCGTGTACCAGAGCTTGGGCATTACCCTGGAGTAATTGGGACAAGCCTTCTTCTGGCGTTGAAATCGCGCTGGGATTAATTCCTTTCTTCTTTAGAAACAATTGCCCGGTGGAGCCATCGACTGCAAGACTGCGAACATTATTCAGATCACTGACTTTTTTCACATCGGTGTTTAATTGATCCAGGGTCACCGATGATGCAATGGCTGCTGTAAAACCCGAAATTGTAATCACACTGACAAACATCCAGATGGTCGCGAGTACCCGGCCGGCAAAGCTTGTGGGTGCCTTGTCGCCATAGCCAACGGTGGTCATGGTCACTGCTGACCACCAGAATCCGCTGCCAATTCCCTCAGGGATAGAGCCACCAAATTGATCCGGGTTGCTCTTTCGCTCAAGCAACCACACCAGCACACCGATAATCAGCAACAACAAGATGAGTATACCCACTGCACTCAGGAATGAAGGGGAGGCCAGTTGCCTGATCAGGCTGCGCCAACCCGCTGCCTTTACCGGGGTCGCAATTGCCAACCCAGTTGAGTAGAACGGATGACTGAAGTCGATCAGGATTTCACGCTCCGTTGTCATTGACACGGCACCCACTGCAACATCTATCTGGCCAGATGCCAGATTGTCAATCTGTCCCTTGACTGAATTTAGTTCTACCCATTCGGTATCCCAGCCTAAATCTATTGCAATTCGCTGCCAGAGTTCAACGGAAATGCCGGTCCATGAGCCGTCTTCTGCCTGCATGGCAAAGGGCGGGGTTTGTTTTACGCCAACTCTAATTGTTTCAGCGTTAGCAAAGGGTATACCGATGCAGAAGATAGTGGCAATGAACAAAATACAGTGGTTTTTCAAAGTGATTCTCTTGGTGATCTCCAGCTTGCATTGTGTTCATATTTAGAGGCAGAGTAAATTCAATTTGCCTATATTCTGAGGCGAGGGAGTTCCACACGTGCTCGAAAAGCGGGCAGCTTGCTGTCCTTTAAAAAAACGTAATTAGCTAACTATTTGCTGATTGCTGCAATAAGATCTTTTATGCTGTGTACTGCGTCCTGGAAATCTGGAGAGAATGTTTGGCTGCTATAACTGTAGAATCACGGCCATTTAACGGTCAAAAACCCGGTACATCCGGCTTACGCAAAAGCGTGGTTGAGTTTCAGCAACCCGGTTATCTTGAGAATTTTGTCCAGGCAATCTTCAATTCGATTTCGCCCTGCCAGGGTAAAACCCTGGTGGTTGGCGGCGATGGCCGGTTTTTTAATCATCAAGCCATTCAGGTGATCATCCGAATGGCCGCTGCCAATGGTTTTTCAAAACTATTAGTTGGGCAAGGCGGCATCCTTTCAACCCCGGCAGTTTCCTGCATTATTCGCAAGTATGGTGCCTGTGGGGGCATTGTCTTGTCCGCCAGTCATAATCCCGGGGGACCCGATGGAGATTTCGGTATTAAATTCAATAGTGACAACGGAGGTCCGGCCACCGAGTCGCTGACGGAAATTATTTATCGCAATACTGAATCCATAGACAGTTATCGGATCGATGAGAATGATGCAGCGGGAATCGATCAATTGGGTCAACATCAGCTGGCGAGTATGCAGATTGAAATAATTGATTCCGTCGCAGATTACGCTGAGCTGATGGCGTCTATCTTTGATTTTGATCGGATTGGCAAGCTGTTGGGTAATGGCGAATTTCGACTGTGTTTTGATGCAATGCACGCGGTTACCGGTCCCTATGCAATAGAAATTCTCGAGAAGCGTCTTGGCGCACCCGCTGGCACTGTGATGAACGGTGTGCCATTGCCGGATTTTGGTGGTGGTCATCCGGACCCTAATTTGGTCCATGCCCATGAGCTTGTTGCGAAACTCACTGGCGATGGAGCACTCGATTTTGGCGCAGCCTCGGATGGTGATGGTGACCGAAATATGATTCATGGCAAGAATTTTTACCTGAACCCCTGCGACAGCCTGGCAATATTGGCTGCAAATGCAGAACTGGTTCCTGGCTATGGAGCAGGGATCGCAGGGGTTGCGCGATCAATGCCAACCAGTCGTGCGGTTGATCGTGTAGCCGAAGTATTGAAAGTTGATTGTTATGAGACGCCAACCGGGTGGAAATTTTTTGGTAACTTATTGGATGCAGGAAAAATTACGCTTTGTGGGGAAGAAAGCTTCGGGACCGGCTCCAATCATGTGCGAGAGAAAGATGGTTTATGGGCAGTCCTGTTCTGGCTTGACATTATAGCGGCGAGAAATCAGCCCCTTAGTGAGATTGTTACTGATCATTGGGCTAAATATGGCCGGGATTACTTTTCTCGCCACGATTACGAGGGCGTCGATAGCGAAGCCGCCCAAAAAATGATTTCAGCGCTAAAGAAACGTCTCCCTGAACTCGCAGGGCAGCAATTTGCGGGTCTGAAAATTGAAGCTGCCGATGATTTCCAATACACCGATCCCGTCGATGGCAGTGAATCACGCGCCCAGGGAATCAGAGTCTTTTTCAGTAATGGCGGCCGGATTGTCATGCGGTTATCGGGAACCGGTACCCAGGGTGCAACACTTCGGGTCTATTTGGATGTTTATGAGAACGATCCCGCGCGGCTGGATCTGGAGCCACAGTCTGCGCTGGCTTCACTTATCCTGGCTGCGGATGAACTCGCCGGGATAGAACGACATACCGGGCGCAAAGCACCCGATGTCATTACCTGAATTTCCGGTTTAATTGCCGGGAACAATCATTTGTCGACAATCTTGTGGGTAAGGCTCATATAAGAGCGATTGATAAAGCCTGTATTGTCACCCATTTTTTTGTCCCATTCCCGGGTAACATTTGCTTTATAAACATCATCCAAACTGGCTCCTTCGTTAATCAGCTTAATCATCCGGGCGCGGATCTTCGTCAACATGTCCACATAAGCCTGAAGTGCCTGGTAGTCAGCAATTGGTCCGTGACCGGGGATAACTGTTGTATCTTTGTTGATAACTTTCAGCGTCTCGCTGCAAAAGTGGATTACACCATCAAGAGTGCCGCCGTTGCCCGCATCAATAAACGGATAACCCGCGTTGTTATAGACATCTCCCATGTGCACCGCGTTGCTGCCTTTGAAAACAACGGCAGTATCACCGGTGGTATGTGCCGGCCCAAAATGATAGAGGTTCACAGTCTCTCCGTTTAAGTGGAATGACATTTCGTCTCCGTAGGTGATATTTGGCCAGGCACTTTCCGGGTAGGCTTTTTGTTCGTAGGATGCAACCACCAGATTCACGAGGTGATCCTGTTTCATCATTTCTCTCGAATTTTCCTGGGCAACAACCCAGGTACCATCTTTGCCGAGAACCAGGTTTCCTTCAGCGTGATCAAAGTGCCAATGCGTATTGATCACAAAATCGACCTCATCTCCTGCTTTGAGCTTGCCGATGGCTTCTTTTATTTTTGGGATAAGCTGGGGAAACTGGTCATCCACGATAAGCACACCGTCTTTGCCGGTACTAACAGCGATGTTTCCGCCGAGTCCGAATAGGACGTGCAGATTTTTCGAAACTTCCTCTGTCGTAATCTTTGCGTTAGCGAGGTCCCAGCTAAAGGCGGTCATCAATCCATCCAATGGTAATGGTTCGGGAGCAGCGGGTGCTTGATGGGCACTCAAGGTAGCTGGCAGGAGCATGACGGCCATAACAGAAATATATTTGTTCATTGGGTTCCCCAGGGTGTCTTATGATTGAGTTGAGTCCAAAGTAGGTCAAAGCGCGAGTCAATATAGCTGCCTCTGACCCGCAGGTCTAATCCGGCGTATGAACACCTGATGGTGGCCGAGACGATGGCTGTACGCTGGATTGAAGCCTGCCAGATTGTTATAACTCATGGCTCGATAACTTTTCACCCTTTTAACAGGCGAGTATTTTATGGCACGGAGCAGATATATTACGGAGATGGGCATGGGCGTTGATGTACACGGGTCAAATTACACCCGGGCTGCAGAACGAGCGGTCTTTGATGCAATCCATCACAGCAGTCTCAACTTTTTCAAGACACTGGGTAAACACCCGGACGACATGGAGATTGATTTGCTGATTGGTGTTCCAGAGCCATCAAGAGTCGATATTGATGTGGTTGCAAAGGCTTTGCCTTATGGCACCGTGACCGTGAAGGTAGAAAAAGGCGGGCTCGAGATTCCGGGTGAAGGCGGCGACCCGATAGTGATCGCCAATGCAGGTGTTGTGGTCTATCTAAAAGACTGACCACCGCTTACCAGAGCCGCCGAAACGCTTGTGGCGGTTCTGGTGTCAATGGTGAACGCATCAAATCAAACGATCTTGCCATGCGCAGGCGGGTTCCGACATTCTGCATATCAATATCCATATATCTCTACAGTTGACCTGTTGCCAGCGTTCTTGCCTTGGGTAATCATTTTGTGTTTTCTTTGTAGTTAAGACATATTGAGTAGTTAAGACAGGTTGATGAAATAACGCTGAACGCAATCCCGGCGCCATGGGTCTGCTGGTAAAGCGAGTCAACGTTTCTAATGTTTGGTAAGAACTTTCTTAAAATTCGGGGAAATACAATGACTTACAACAAACCGATTCCCACCCGGGGAACACATACAGGTCCTTTTTGGGATGGGGCAAAGGCAGGCAAGCTAATGCTACCGAGATGCCAGGACTGCAATCGTGTCCATTGGTATCCGAGGTTTATCTGTCCACATTGCCATTCCACCAATCTGGAGTGGATTGAAGGCAGCGGCGAGGGCAGGGTACATACCTTTGCGGTTCAGCATTTGGCATTTGGGCCCTGGGAGCCAGAGGCACCTTATGTCACTGCTTACATTGACTTGAATGAGGGTGACCGAATGCTGACCGTGTTGCGAGGGGTAGACCCAAACAGGCCGGAAGAGATAAAGATAGGAGCCAGAGTCAGGGTTGAATTTGAACAGGCCAACGAGGATACCTATATCCCGTTCTGGCGGGTAATTGAGGAGTAAGTTATGCCAGGACAACTATACAAAGCCGCAGCAATTGTTGGCGCCGCAGAGGCAAATGAAATTGGTTTTTTAGCTGAGCCTAAAACATCTTTGCAGCTTCATATTGAGGCGATAAAGAACTTGAGCCTCCAAACCGGGGTGCCGATCTCCAGGATAGAAGGTGTTTTTTCAACCGGTTGGTCGTCTGAACTCTGTGAACATCTTGGCTTAAAGCCAAAATATATCGACACAACCGCTGTGGGTGGTTGCTCATTTGAAATGCACGTGCACCATGCTATGGCTGCCATTCATTCCGGAATTATTGATGTCGCACTGGTTACCCATGGGGAAAATGGTTTCTCGGCCCGTAAAATTGGTGGCCGTGGTACCGGGAACTATGGTCGCGGTGCAGGGGTTGCCTCTCCCGCCGTTGAAATGAGCATGGCCTACGGGCTCGGAGGTGCACCCTCAAATTATGCTCATGCCATGGTGAGACATATGCACCGTTATGGGACGACTTCTGAAGATTTTGCCCATATCGCCAAGGTTACCCGTGACTGGGCTACGTTGAATCCAAGGGCCGCCATGTATTCAAAGGAGAAACATCCATTTGGCGGACCCATCACAGTGGAGCAGGTTGAAGACTCAAGGATGATTGCCTGGCCACTAACAATTTTACACTGTTGTATGGTCGCAGATCACGGCGGCGCAGTGCTTATCACCAGTCCTAAAGTGGCGGCTGGCTTAAATACCAAACCCGTATGGATCGCGGGTGCGGGTGAAAGCATGGGGCACGCAAACATGCTGGAAATGGACGATTTTACGGCGACTTCCGCCTCCAGATCCGCCGAAGCCGCCTACACCATGGCTGGCATGGGCCCCAAGGAAATGGAGATGGCGTTGATCTATGACTCGTTTACGATCACTGCAGCAATCACTGCCGAAATGCTGGGGCTTGCGGCGCCGGGAGAAGGTCATACGTTGTGGAAAGATGGACATGCCTCTCCGGGTGGAAGATTACCAATCAACACCAATGGTGGAGGTTTGTCTTTCAATCATAGTGGTATGTATGGAATGCCTTTGTTGATTGAAGCCTACAGGCAGCTATCCGGGACCGCTGAAGATGGTGTTAACGGCGATGTTGGTAAACAGACCAGCGCGAAGACATGTATTGTCAATGGAACCGGTGGAACGCTTTCGACCACGGGTACGCTGGTACTGGTTGCGGATGATTAAACCCGTTCGATGTCCGGATATGCCGGACATCGATTCAGTGTGATTACCCGACGCCGATTGCAATAAACCGGAGCTTCTTGGATGATGAGTCCAATGGCAACTACCCGGTTTAAATACAGATGAAAAGACGCACCTTACTAACGACCATGGCAGGTTCACTTGCGGTTGCTGGAAGCTCACACGCGGCTGTGTCAAAAAAACTGAACTCCGGGGAAACTTTCTCAAGACCGCGGCTTGTTAAACCGGAACGATTGCGGAAAGGAATGACCATCGGGTTGGTCACTCCTGCGAGTAATGCGCCCGAAAATGAAGGTATCCGTTTTGCGATTGATGTGATTCGTTCGCTTGGGTTTAAGGTTAAGGAAGGTAAACATCTCTATAAAAGAAATGAATATCTTGCGGGTACCGACCAGGAGCGAGCAGAAGATATCAACCGCATGTTTGCTGATAACCATGTAGAGGGCATATTTTGTGTCCGTGGCGGCTGGGGCTCTCCCAGGATTCTTCCCTATCTGGATTATGATCTGATCGCCAAGAATCCAAAAGTATTCATGGGTTATAGCGACATTACCGCCATCCTCAATGCGGTTTATACCTTGACTGGTCTGGTGGGTTTTCATGGACCTATCGCAAAACAGAATTTCACGGAATATACCCTCGCGGAGTTCAAGAAGGTTTTAATGCATCCCACCGACTCAACAATAATAGCGTCCCCACCCCTGTTTGAGGGTCGGGAAGGCTGGGTGGAGGAAGATAATCGCCTGACTAAATTTGTCGCAGGTAAAGCAAAAGGCCATCTGATCGGCGGAAACCTGAGCTTGCTGACCAAGCTGGTGGGAACGCCATACGAGCCTGACTTTAAAGGCGCTATCCTGGTACTCGAGGATGTTGGTGAATCACCCTACCGGATCGATGGGATGTTGACTCATCTTTGGCTCGCCGGGAAGTTGCAGCAGGTTGCGGGTATTGCCATCGGTAAATTTACCGATACAGAATATTCCAATAACACCTTTAGTGTTGAAGAAGTCATCGAACAAAGATGTGTGCCCCTGGGTGTCCCGGTTATTCGTGGTCTGATGATTGGTCATGTTGACGATATGACCGTTGTACCCCTGGGTGTCCAGGCGGAACTCGATGTTGACGCCGGCACCCTGCGCCTGCTCGAACGGGCAGTGAAGCCCTGAAGCGGCTCTTAGTGGAAAGCCCTGAAGCTGTTCTTAGTGGAAAGCCCTGACGCGGTAGCAATAAAAAGCCCTGACGCGGGTCTTCTTAATGGCTACGGCAGTTCGTGTTCAATAGCGGATAAATGTTAACCTGACTGACACGCTTCTCCAGGTATGCCGAATGACGATGGAATGGGTATCAATACTGCCGCCAATATTAGCAATATTGGTTGTTGTGTGGCGGAAAGAGGTAATCTCTGCGCTCTTTGCCGGTATTTTTCTCGCTGAATTTTTGTTGCTTGGCCCGGGTTTTGATTCTGTAGGCCATGCATGGCTGAATAGCCTGGAAAGAATTGTTGCTGTGTTCACCGACGGTGGTAATGCCAGGCTACTGATATTTAGCTTGATGATTGGAGCGCTATTGGCATTTGTACGGACATCCGGTGGTGTGTCCGCTCTCGTTGATCTGCTCGTCAACAAGGGTATTGCAAGTACGCCGCGTCGCACTGCGTTGTTAACAAGTGCCGTTGGCGGCGCAGTATTTGTTGAGAGTAACTTGAGTATCCTGACCGCGGGTATTTTATCCCGGGGTTTGTTTGATAAATTTCAAATGGGTCGTGCCCGGCTCGCCTATATTATTGACAGCACATCTGCACCGGTTTGTATTCTTATTCTCCTGAATGGCTGGGGCGCATTTATCCTGGCGTTGCTGAACAACTACGAACTATCAAGTGCTTCGGCAGTTGTTTTATGGGGTTCTGTGCCCTTCAATTTTTATGCAATATTTACGCTGATACTGGTTTTTTATACCGCCTGGACAGGAAAAACCTATGGTCCCCTGCGAGACAGCCAGGATCAGGTTGGCGATGACAAACAGGTAGAATTAGAGATAAAGGGTACAAAAGCCAGATATTTGATGGTGCCAATGTTGGTACTAATCGGCGGAATGGTGTCCTTCATGTATTGGACTGGTAACGGTGATCTGGCTCAGGGTAATGGTTCAAAGTCAGTGTTGTACGCCACTGCGACAGCCTCGTTGGTTGCCTACATTATGATGTTGGTTCAGGGTAAACATGGTCATGTTGAACTTGTGAAGATTGGTTTTTCCGGGATGGGGGAGCTATTACCCCTGGTGACAATACTATTGTTCTCCCTTGCACTGGGCTCTAGCCTGAATGAATTGGGAACAGGGCTTTATGTTGCGGGCCTGGTTGGTGAGTTTTTGCCGGTAATCCTCATAGCCCCTATGCTATTTGTTACCGGTGCCCTTATCTCGTTCTCCACGGGTACCTCCTGGGGTACATTCGCAATTTTAATCCCCCTGGGCGTACCCTTGATACAAACGCTGGGACTACCACCGGAATTTATCCTCGCAGCGATCCTGGGTGGTGGTGTATTTGGGGATCATTGTTCCCCAATATCAGATACTTCGGCTGTGTCTGCCCTGGCATCCGGATGCGACTTGCTGGAACATGTTCGTACTCAACTACCTTACGCACTTTTCACCGGTGCCCTGACAATTATTGCTTATGTTTTAGCAGGGCTTGTTGTTCTGTAGTGTTAATTCTCGATATTAGAATTTGATGATGAAAACAAATCGATATGCATTTTTGTTCAATTTCCGGCAGTGGTTCTTTGTAGTATCGATTTTGATAGTGACAGGTCTTGCAACCGCGGCGCCGATTGGCGAGGTTGAAATCGAGCAGGTGGTTAATGATGCCATGGCGCGCTTCAAGGTGCCGGGCATGGCAGTGGGGATAGTTAAGGACGGTGAGGTTGTACACCTGCACGGCTATGGTGTGAGAGAAGTAGGGATAGCGGCGACCGTAAACATTGATACACTTTTTAAGGTTGCATCCAATTCGAAAGCATTTACGACAACCGCACTCTCGATACTCGTCGACGAAGGCAAATTAGAATGGCAAACAAAAGTTGTCGATGTGATTCCGGAATTCCGTCTTTCTGACCCCTGGGTGACAGCGGAGCTAAATATACTGGACTTGCTAACTCATCGAAGTGGGATGAATGAAGGTGCCGGTGACCTAATGCTCTGGCCAGAGCCAAATTATTTTACCCGGGCGGATATTATCCATGGGCTTCGACATTTTGACCTGGTAAAGCAGTTCAGGGCAGATTACGCCTATGATAATTTGCTTTACATCGTTGCCGGGGAGCTCATTCCCCGACTTACAAATAAGCAATGGGGTGAGTTTGTTGATACCAGAATTATGCAACCGCTTAATTTGCAAAATTGTTTTGCCGGCCCCATGTCTGATGTGGCGAAAGCTAATCTGGCTGCTCCCCACGGTCTTGTAGAAGGTGAATTAGCTGTGATTGAGCGGAGTCGAATTAACGATGCTGTGAGTAATATGGCGGCTGCAGGGGCTGTCCGTTGTAGTGCAGCAGACATGACAATCTGGATAAAAACGCTTTTAAATCATGGTGAGATGCCCGGTGGTAACCGCTTATATAGTGAGGTCCAGGGGGAGCAGATGTGGACCCCTCATATCCAGCGTTCAGTTGGTGAGTTTGAACAGAAATGGGGGAGGACCCATTTTAGCAGCTACGGCCTTGGGTGGCGTATCTCCGATGTCTACGGCTACAAGCAAGTATCGCACACGGGATCACTGGCTGGATTTCGGTCATACGTGACGCTAATTCCTGAACTTGATCTTGGTGTGGTAGTTCTCACCAATGGATCTTCCAGTATGGCGCGAAAGGCGGTTATGTACAGCCTGGTAAGGTCCTATTTAACGAATGAGAAAATTGATTGGACTGCAGAATTGCTGAAGAGCCAACAGGAGTACTATGCCGAAGTGGTTGCTGAACCAGAGCTGGAGTTTGAGGCGGTTGGGGAGAAAATTTCAGCCGAAATAGTCGGTGATTATATCGATCCCTGGTTTGGGATAGTAACGATCGTTTCAGAGGGGCAGAAGCTGATACTAAAATCTGCAATGTCCCCTATTCTTGAAGGTGAATTGAAATACCTTGGTGACAGTAACTTTGTCGTCGAATGGTTTGACAGGACCCTCGAAGCCGATGCTTATGTCAGATTCGAGAGAAGTTCCCTCGGGAAAATTTCAGGCATAAAGATGAAAGCGGTGTCGCCGGAAACAGACTTTAGTTTTGATTTTCACGATCTTGATTTTGATCGATTAGCACCAGATCGCGACTAAATCGACATTCAGGGTTCGGAGTCTAGTTCAACTTCGGCCCAAATCATCGGGTGATCTGATATGCCCCGGGGATGATTCCCTGAGTTTACTATCCGTAAACCTCGGACAAAAATGTAGTCTAGCCGCTCCTGATGATGGGCCAATACGGGTGTGTTGGTCGCGGCTTCACTGAACTCATTTTTGTCCAGATAAGCTTGCCAAAGCGGACTGTCCGGCATTAGATTAAAGTCTCCCATTAAAATCGCATGGGGATACCTTAAAAAAGTTTGCATGACCAGGTCCAACTGCACATTAACCAGTTCTCCTCTGCCCAGGTGAGTTGTGATCACGACAATTTCTTTACCCTGCCATTCGAATTTTGCCACCAGGTAATTTCGAAATGCGCGATTCTTTTTTATGTCCCGCGGTAACATCTGGCTGTGCCAGCTTGTAACGGTTAGATTACTCAGCATGGCGTTGCCAAAATAGTCATATAGCCAACGTTTTTGATTCGGCGCGAACTGCCAGGCCATCTCTAAATCCCTGCCAATTTCTTCAGCGTGATTCGTCAATGGGAATCCACCTACTTCACTTAAACCGATTATGTCGAAGTTGGCGAGAATACCCGAGGTACGATGAATATCACGTATCCCATCTGTTCCCTTGCCCCTGGCGATGTTGTAACTGGCGACCCGAAGCGTTGATGTGCTCATTGACTGTGTCGCTTTCGACGCTTCGCCGGTACTAGACACATTGACCTTGTTAAATTTTGTCCCGGAATTCGATTCAATCGGTTGCCTGATAGATGCGACGAAGATCAGTACGCAAATTAGTACCAATGCTATCAGGAGGCGTGTGACTGGCTTTTTAGGCATATTGCTTTTTGTGTTCGTACAAGCGAAATTCTATTCTACTGACCGTAACCCAATGATTCATCCGTTACTGAATTTGGTTCATCATTACTATGGGGATATAGTCTGGTGGTTACAGTGAAACTAACCGATTTACAGGTTCCGACCCCTGTAAATAAAACAGCCCCTGACGGGGCTGTTCCAAACGGTTGCTATTATAAGGTGACCTGACCTGATCTTCCTGGATTCATCGATGGAATATCCATCATCCAGCTGTTAGCGGCCATTGGTTACCATGCGTGAAGTTTAACTGGCAGTGTTTCATAACCTTTCACGAAGGGTGATTGCACCCGTTCCGGTTCGCCGACAACTTCGACATACCTGAAGCGTTTCATGATTTCTTCCCAGACTGTTTTGAGTTGCATTTCAGCAAGTCTGTTACCCATGCAACGATGTAGACCGAAACCAAAAGACATATGGTGGCGCGAACGGTCTCTGTCGATCAGGAAGTCGTTGGCATTAGGAATGACATCCTCGTCCCTGTTTGCTGATACATACCACATAATAACCTTGTCGCCTTTCTTGATGTGCTTGCCACGTAATACGTAATCCTGAGTGGCGGTGCGTCTCATATGAGCCAGCGGCGTTTGATATCGAATCACTTCCGAAACCATGCCTGGAATGAGATCAAGGTTAGCGCGTAGCTTGTCATACTCTTTTGGATTCTGGTTCAGGAAGTAGACACCACCGGAAATTGAGTTTCGGGTTGTGTCGTTACCACCGACGATCAGCAAAATCAGATTACCCAGGTATTCCATTGGATCCATGTTCTGGGTTTCTTTGCCGTGCGCCAACATTGAAATCAGATCATTACCAGGTGCTTTATTAATTCGTTCGTTCCAGAGTCCGGTGAAAACTTCCAGACATTCCATTAATGCACGTCTGCGTTCCGCTTCCGGCGTTGTGCCACCGTTTGCTTCCGAGCTTGTCGCACAGTCAGACCAATAGGTCAGTTTTCTCCGATCTTCGAATGGAAAGTCAAACAGGGTTGCAAGCATTTGGGTGGTGAGTTCAATGGAGACTCTGTCTACCCAGTTGAAAGTTTCACCGATGGGTAGTTCATCCATAATTTTTGCAGCGCGTTCACGGATAATCGGTTGCAGGAGCGATAGATTAGTTGGTGCCACGACACCCGTCACCGTTTTTCGCTGCACGTCGTGCTTGGGAGGATCCATTTGAATAAAACTGGAGGTCTTAAAGTCAGCCATACGCTCGAAAATAGTGATGCCGCCAACTTCCGAAGAAAAAACCTCATGGTTTTTCTCGACTTCCATGATGTCATCAAATTTGGTGATAGACCAGTAAGGTCCAAATGCACTTTCCTTGCAGTAGTGAACAGGGTCTTCATTGCGCATGCGTTCAAAATATGGCCAGAAAGCATTGTGTTTAAACAACATGGGATCGCTGACGTCCATATCCTCAATCGGCATGGTGTAGGCATCTGGAAACTCGGGTGTACTAATTGCTTCGCTCATTGCTTTCTCCGTTTATGCTTGGGGCTGGTTCCCGATGTCGGGGATTCCAATCTTGCTGCCAGACGTCTTGCTTGGCCGTTTGGTTAGTTTCTCACTATTACATTTGTCACTTCTACATTGTCACTTCTACATTGTCACTTCTACATTGTCACTTCTATATTGTCACTTCGTCACTTCTACATAGTGCTACGGCAGCAGCCGGATTTCACTCGCCGACGCTGAAAGGGGTATTACGCAAAAAACACAGGTATAGGATAAAAGGAAATAGGGTTGATGCCCATCCCCATTTATGCCAAGGTTTTGTCATTTGATGACAGAATTGGTCTAAATTGTGTGGAAATTGCTAAATCGGACGCCGTCAGCCTATGCCCTGAACCTGATTGAAGATGCCAGGCAGTCAGGTCATGATCTGCTAGCGGGTCTCAATATTTCCCAGATGGAACTGATAGCAAATCAAAGTATGCCCTTCGACGATTTTAATCGGGTGGTTGATGCCTATGATGAATGGAGCACCAATCCCGATTGGGGCTTTCATCTGGGTAGCAAGTTGGGTATCACCGCGCATGGTGCCCTGGGAGTGTGCGCCCTGAGCGCTGATACAATCGGTGAAGGGCTGGAAGTATTTTGTCAGTTTATTGCCACCCGGAGCTGTTCAATTACTGCCGAAGTGATTCTCGATGATGGACAAATACGTGCGGAATTCCTTCACAGCGGCCCGATGCGAAAGCATCTAAAAGCAATGACAGAGAGTCTGGCGGTCATCGTTATCAATTTTATCTCAACTGCCTCAGGCAGAAATAACCCCGAATTGCATTGGATATTTCCTTATCCGCAACCGGAGAATGTGTCGGCATATTCTGATGCGCTTTCAGGTACATTTGAGTTTGACGGATCGATATTCTCTGTCTGCTTACCTGCAGAAATGGCTGGGCAGGCCTCGTTATTGAAGGACAAAAATCTGCATCGAACTACCCGACTGCAATGCGAACATGAGTTAGATGAAGTGCGGGAAAATCCGGACTTTGCCTATATCACCAGCCTGCTGAGTTCTGCGCTGATTAAAAGAATGAGTGAACCGGAGCCTGCAACAGTACTGCCCATGACCGAAGATCTGGCAAGACAACTGAATATGTCACCGCGGACTTTAATGCGAAGGCTCAAGGTAAACGGCACTAGCATGCGAGAAATCAAGGACGCACTGGTTCGGGAATATGCTCTGGATATGTTAGCCAGGGGTGTTCTCTCGGTCTCGGATATTGCGATGAAACTGGGGTACGACAATCCGGGGAATTTCACTCGAGCCTGCAAACGGTTGTTAGGAAAAACGCCGAATGGGCTGCGGAGGGGGGTGCTTTGACCCGATGTCAAAAAGATGTTCTATTTGATTGTTGTACTTCAACTCCCCGGATAATTTCGTGGACTTCAAAATCTCTCACTGCTAGATAATGACATGATAAAAACAAAATTTGTGACGACTGATTTTCAATTGGAATTTGCTCCCCGAATCAGGGCAAGGTTGCTTGCTACGGGCTTGCTGTTGCTGGCGATACTGGCAGGTACCATGCCCGTCAGTGCCGCCGATAAAGATCCATCGATGTGGCCAGGCACACACTACGATGCTCAAATTCCGACCTTCAAAAAGGTACTCGGTTATCGGGTAGGTGAACGGATAACCAGTCATGGGGATATGCTTCGTTACTTTGATGCATTACAAACCGCATCACCTGATCGCATAAAGGTGTTCGAGTACGGCAGAACCTGGGAAGGCAGAAAGCTTATCTATGCTGCGATTGGTAAGCCCGAGGCTATCGAGAATCTGGCAGGTCTTTCATCTGGTATGAAAAGGCTTACCGATGTTGGAGAGGCACAGGTCGACGCCCTGCTCGATTCCCTGCCGGCCTCGGTATGGTTAGCTTACGGTGTCCATGGTAACGAAATTAGTAGTACAGATGCAGCAATGATGACCGCTTATCATTTACTCGCGGCCCGGGATGAACCCGTCAGCCAGAAAATCATGGCCAATACTGTTGTTTTTATAGATCCGTTGCAAAATCCTGACGGCCGTACACGCTTTATCCATAACTATTATTCTACAGTGGGTCTGGAGCATAGCCCTGACCGTTTAAGCGCGGAACAAAATGAACCCTGGCCGAGTGGTCGAACCAATCACTATCTGTTTGATATGAATCGGGACTGGTTAGCCCAAACCCAGCCGGAAACCCGGGGCCGAATCAAAGCGATAAATCAGTATCTTCCCCTGGTTGTCATTGACTTGCATGAAATGGGTGGCGACTCGAGTTATTACTTTGCCCCTGCAGCAAAACCCTTTAATCCACACATGACTGAAACCCAAATTCAGAATATGAGTGTCATTGGTGAGAATCATGCCCGTCATTTTGACCGATTTGGCTTTGACTACTTTACCCGGGAGATCTTTGATGCGTTCTACCCTGGCTACGGAGACAGTTGGCCGGTCTTCTATGGTGCTGCCGCATCAACCTATGAAGTGGCTTCCACTAGAGGAGAGAAGTACCTTCGCAGCGATGGTGAGCTTAGGACTTATATAGACCCTGTGCGAAGGCATTTTGTCGCTTCACTTTCAACCGCAGAAAGTGTTTCTGACAACCGTAAAAAACTACTCGGTGATTTCCGACAGTACCAACTTGACGCTGTTGCCGCGGGCAAAAAAGACAAGACTGAACGATTTTTTATAATCCCGACCACCCGGGACCGTGCAGCTAGCCACAAATTAGCCACCTTGCTTGCGCGCCATGGTATCGAAGTTACCAGGTCAGAAAACAGTTTCAAAACATGCGGCAAGGAATATCAGGCGGGTACCTACATTGTCGATACAGCGCAGCCTCGGGGTCGCTATGCCAAAACGGTTTTGACTAGCCATGTTGATATGGGGGCCACATTTATTAAGGAGCAGGAACGTCTTAGAGCCAGAAAGCTAAGTGATGAAATCTATGATGTCACAGCATGGTCTCTGCCACTGATGTTCAATCTTGATGCGATAGCCTGCGGTAAGTTGCCAGGGGTGAAAAGTCAGGTGATTGATGAATCTGAACAACTTGCCGGTTCGGTGTCCTATCTCAACAAATCGGCCAGGGATTCGGGGCGCGTGGTTGCCTATCTTGTACCCTGGGGTGATATGTCTGCGGGCCGATTTTTAGCGGCTGCGCTAAGGGCTGACGTCCGAATAAAAAGTGCCGACAAGGCATTCACACTAAAAGGTGGCACTGAATTTTCAGCGGGTACATTGATCATTGAAACGGCGACTAATGGTAGCAACCTTGGTGACACCATAAGCACTTTGAGTGCCTCAACGGGCGCTAATGTTTTTGCAACGGACACTTCTTGGGTGATCGAAGGTCCAAATTTTGGCAGCGAAAATACCGTAAATATCATTGCTCCCAGAGTCGCCATGGCCTGGGATTTACCCACAAATTCATTGAGTGCAGGCAATACTCGATTTGTGATTGAAAGACAGATTGGTTACCCGGTCACTGCAATGCGGTCGAACGAGATTAGATCAGCCAATCTTGCGAATTATCATGTCATGATACTGCCATCCGGGGATTATGAGTCGGCGCTGGCAGAACCCGGTGCTGAAAACATCAAACGCTGGATTGAGCAGGGTGGTGTTCTCATCACACTGGGAAGCGCAACCCGTTACGCCTCGAAAGCGGGCCTGCTTGCAACCAAACCGGAAGATGCGGTGAAAGAAATTGAATTGCCAACCCCGGAAGATCCTGATAAATCCAGTGATACGGTATCAGGGCAACTGATTGATTCGGCGGCTGCGCGGCTTCGGGCAATCGAGAATGATAAAGACCAACCGGACCATGTTCCCGGTGTACTCGCGAATGTTGAAGTAGACCAGGAACACTGGTTGACAGCTGGAGTACACAATAATGTCGTTAGCCTTGTAGTTGGACGTGATATTTATGCGCCAATAAAGCTCGCTGCCGGTGAAAATGTTGCATGGTTCAAGGGTGCCGGAGAACTTTTGGCGAGCGGTTACCTGTACGAAGAAAACCGCAAGCAGTTGGCTTACAAACCGTTCCTCATTCATCAGGCCCTGGGTGATGGCATGGTCATCAGTTATACACAGGAACCTGCACTCCGGGGTCATTTTGATGGCTTGAATGTGCTGCTGGTTAATACGATATTCAGAAGTGTTGCCCATGCGAACATTGTTCACTAAGGTATAAATAATTATTAAGAGAGGAACAAACAATGGCTGAACCCATTATTGAGATCGAAGTATTTACTGATTTTGTTTGACCATGGTGCTACCTCAGTACAGTTAGTATTGAAAAACTCCGTACAGAACAAAATGTCAAAATTAAATGGGCATACTTTCCCCTTCATCCAGACACACCCCAGGACGGTCAGTTATTGACGGATCTGTTTAAGGGACGGGAAGCTCAACTCGAAGGTTTTAGGCAGCAGATGAAGGGTCTCATGGCTGAGCAGGGCCTTGCCTATGGTGACAGAGCAAAAACGTTTAATAGTCGGCTTGCGCAGGAGTTAGGGTGTTGGGCTGACACAAAGGCTGACGGTGAAAAGATTCACGATCAACTCTACAGGGCCTACTTTGTTGATAATCTTAATATTGGCGACCCTGAGGTGCTGCTTTCTCTGGTGGAGGCCGCGGGCCTTGATTCAGATGAAGCAAAGCAGGTGCTGGCCGAGCGAACTTTTAGCGATCGTGTGGATCAGGATTGGTTACGGGCACACAACTATGGGGTCACGGGGGTGCCGACATTTGTGAGTGCCGGGCTTAGTGTTGTGGGTTGTCAGCCTTATGAACTCCTGACAAGATTTGCGAATCATCTGAAAGATTTAAGATCGAATGAAGATACATCTGCGTGACTGGCCACATCAAGACTGCAGTCGCGGAAATTGAGTCCATACTCGACTTTATCGTAGAAATTGAGAAGTTGAAGGATGTTCAAAGGAAGACGCGCCCGGTTGGTCTTTCGCGATATGAAAATTCAGCGGAACATAGCTGGCATGTCTGCATTTCCGCATTGATGCTGAAAGACTACGCCGATGAACTTGTGGATATTGACAGGGTAATTCGGATGTTACTCATACATGATCTCGGTGAGATCGATGCAGGGGACACGATTGTCTATGCAAGTGAAACCCAGGAAGGGAAGCGCGAAGAAGCCAAAGGTGTAACGCGCTTGCCCAAGTTGTTGCCAGAGCAACTGCGTGAAACTTACCTGTCACTTTGGTATGAATTTGAAGCGGGTGAGTCGACAGACTCAAAATTCGCCAGGGCAATTGACCGGATACCACCGCTACTGCATAACCTGCATGGAGACGGCCATGCATGGAAAGAAAACAACATTACAAAGGAAATGGTACTTGATCTTAATCAGCGAATCGGCAAGGGCAGTAGAGCTGTTTGGCAGGTGGTTGAGGCAAAGCTGTTGGCTGGGGTTGCTTCCGGCCTATTGAAGTGAACTGTCCAGTATTCAACCCGGTTCCATTTCCCCGGTTTTTATTTATTTAAACAACTATCGAAAGGATTTAGTAATGGCAGAAATTGACGCTCCACACTTCTCAACTGACTTACAGGGCGAAGTTGCGCTGGTTACCGGTGCAACTTCCGGTCTTGGTAAGCGATTTGCCGAAGTGCTGGCGATGAGTGGTGCAAAGGTTGTTGTGACCGGGCGGCGGGAAGATCGCCTTAAGGAACTTGCTGATCAGATCAATCAACAGGGCGGGGTGGCATTTCCGGTAAAGCTTGATATGACCGATGCAGATAGTATTGTTGCTGCAGTTGCTGCCGCGGAGAAAGAATTGGGAACCGTGACAATTCTTGTTAACAACGCCGGGATACCGGATGCACAACGAGCCCACAAGATGTCGTTAGAATTGATCGACTCGGTTTTTGATACCAATTTACGTGGTCCCTACATCATGAGTTGTGAGGTCGCAAGAAGACTAATTGAAGCCGGGAAGGCTGGCAAGATGGTCAATATCTCGTCCGTTGGCGCATTTAATTATTCCGGTGGTGGTGCCGCGCTCTACTCGATAACCAAGGCTGGAATTGTTCGGATGACCGAGGCACTGGCAGTTGAATGGGCGAGAAATAATATTAATGTAAATTGTATTGCTCCCGGCGCTTTTTCTTCCGAGATGTTAGATGGGATGCTTGAACGTATGGGCGATTTCAGCCCATCTTTTCCGAGAAAGCGGATTGGTAAACCCAGTCAGATGGACAGCACTCTGTTGTACCTGGTATCTCCTTCGTCAGAATTTGTGACCGGAACATTTATCAAGGTTGATGATGGCCAGGGACCAAGATAGAAAACATTATGCAAGGTTGCTGCCATGTGTTCACTGCTCACCGCCGTGCCGGATAATCTGGACATAGGTTCTAACACCCTGTGCCAGATTATCGATTGAGATTCGTTCATTGGTACCGTGAAAGCCGGTGAGGTCGGCGGGGGTTACAATAAAAGGATTGTACCTGAAGGCATTGTCGGCGATCTTGCCATAGTGCCGACTGTCAGTGCCTGCAATCATTAAGCCCGGCGTGATCACAACTTCTCCGTAGATCTCTCTGCTGGCAAGCGCAATATTGGCGAAGCCAGGTGATTGCCAGTCCGAGACACTTGATGCATTGATCCCACCCCTGAATCTAACTTCAATGTCTTCTGAGCCGACGAGATCTTCAACATATTGAGTCACACTTTCGATTGTGTCACGGGGATGGATTCTGAAATTGACGGTGGCGATTGCTTCTATGGGCAACACGTTCGTTTTAACACTACCTGACAACATTGTTGGCGCGGTGGTAGTTCTCATCATTGCGTTGGCAAATGTGACTGAGCTTAATTGCTGCTCGACCAACGATTTAAATAACCATTGATTGGCAAACAGCATTCGTGGACCAAAATCCATGTATGCACTCATGTTGTCGAAGAGGTCTTTGCCCATGCCATCCAGCCCACCGGGGACAGGATTGTTCTCGAGTAAGGTAATTGCACCGGCAAGTTTACCAATCGCTGTCTCGGTAGGCGGCATGGATGAGTGACCACCCGGTGCGCTGGCAACAATATCCAATGTCACACTACCTTTTTCCGCAACATTGATGGTGGCGATGAGATTTTTGACACCGGGAAACATATCCTTGAATACAAAGGAACCCTCATCGAGAGACCATAACAATTGGACACCCTGTTCCTGGAGTAAGGCCACAATTGCAGCGGCGCCTTCGGTACCGCCGACCTCTTCATCGTGGCCAAAGCTCAGGTAGATGGTTCTGGCTGGCTGATAACCGCTGTCCAGCAAATAAGTAACAGCCTCGAGAATTGCGATGACACCACTTTTGTCATCCAGGGCGCCACGACCCCAGATGATTCCGTCAATAATTTCGCCACCAAATGGGTCTGCGGACCACTTGTTTTCTGTTCCAGGCAGGACCGGCACAACATCATAGTGTGCGGTGACGAGGATAGGTTTCAGGGAGGGGTCTGTCCCTTGCCATTTATACAGAAGTGAATAGTTTGCCCGCTGTAAATCAAGACGGTTGGTAATTGCAGGGTAGGTCGTAGCAACCCAGTCGATAAACCCGGTGAATTGTGATCGGTCATTTTTTGTTTTGGACTGGTTGGAGACAGTTCGAAACCGGATAGCTTCTGCCAGGTGACCCGCAACTTTGTCCTTTTCGATTTCAATTTTTGTCTGGGTCACGCCGGTTAGAGACGGCGGAGTATGTCTGATAGTGTTAACTGTCATTATGGCGACCAGTACAACCAGAATCGAGAGGATTCCCAGGGCAATATTTTTCATAACAATTCCTGAGGTACGAAGTTTTGGAAGTGGGTAGTTTCAGAAGATCACGCCCCCCTGAAAAACCTTGCTCCGGATAAACCTGGAGCTTCGATTTCAGGGAGGTGATTGAATAATGCCGGATAGTTGTTCGCTCGTCACCAGTTGGGGTGCCAAAAATAAATTTGGGAGCGCCGATCAGGGTGTGAGATCAGGGTGTAAGATCAGGGTTTAGGTGCAAATCGTGCAACAAGACCGCCGAGTCCACGGACCAGCCAGCGAGGCTGGTGCTTTGCCCAGGTGACAGCGGCCTGGTTTGCGACCCCGGGAATACGAATAACTTCTCTTGCGATTAGCGCCTCATAACCTTCCCGTGCGACATCTTCGACCCGTGACATCATAAACGGAGGCACATTTGATGCCGACAGATCATTGACCATCTCAGTGTTTGTCAGGCCAGGACATAGTGCGGTTACACTAACGCCAGTATCTCGTAACTCTTCCGACAAAGATTCGGTCAGGGAAAGCACAAAAGCCTTGCTGGCAGCGTAGATTGCCATTGACGGCACAGGTTGAAATGCGGCAACTGACGCAACATTCAGAATTCGACCGGAGCCCCTGAGTTTCATTTTTTTAACAAAGTGCGATGTCAAGGTCGAGAGCGCGGTGATATTGAGCGCAATCAGATGCTGGATTTTTTCATCGGTTAATTTATCAAAGTTGTCTGAGTAGGCAATACCTGCATTGTTGATGAGTACGTCAATCCGGACGGCCCGTGTCTCGAGTTCTGATAGTAGCGCACTAACACCCTCGCTGGTCGCAAGGTCACTGACGATGTAGCTGACTTCCGTTTCGGCTGAGAGTTCTTGTTGCAGTTGTTGCAGCAGGTTTTCACGTCGTGCTGTCAGTACAAGCGCAAATCCTTTGCTGGCAAATACTCTGGCTAATGCTGCACCGATGCCAGATGAGGCGCCTGTGACGAGTACAGTACCTTTAGACTTTTCATTGTTCATTTTGTTACCTACCTTAATCTTCAGGCGTTTTTTTCCCTTTCTTCCCGCTATCGGACTTGTCGGAGTTGCCTGTCATCATTTTTTGTACCCAGGACTGATACGCCATCATTGGTTGCATCGCGCCGGAGATTAATTCGCTATATTGGCCAGCGCCAACATCTTTTAGATATTTCTGTGCATTCTTCACCATCTCCTGCTGAAGTTTTTCAACATTAGGTAGTCCCAGAAAGCTTCTGAGTTCTTCTGGTGTGATATCAACGTCTACGGTTATTTTCATGGTCGCTCACTGTGGTGTGAATATAGAGTGCGATTGTCCACTATTCGGGGGTAGAAAAGAAAGAAGGGTGAGTGATCACCCTTCAAAAATGCCAATAAGAGGGAATATATTGGACTTTGCTTAAAGTGGAAACTGCATTGCGCAGTCCACTAAAACTGGCTTGCTAGCTTTCTCGGCAGGTAATGTGTCTTATTCGCTGTCAGTGTTGAATACTTTACGTACAGCTTCACCAGCTTCGGTGAATGCAGATTTGATGATCTCAGTCTGGGATTGAGTTGCTGCTTTGGTGTTTTCCCAAAGAGTTGAACCGTATTCGCGCTGGAGTTCAACAAATGTACCCATATCAGTGACTTCAGGAAGACGCTGACTGAAAGCGCTGTTCAGTTCAAAATAAGCCTGCCAGTTTTCCTGTTGTGTGCGGAAAGATTCCTGGATTGCATTCTGATTGATTTCAAATATTGTACGACCGAAGTCGGTTTGCTTCTGGATGATGTTCATTTTAGTGACCTTATGTTTAGTTTAAGTGTTTGGTTAAATTCGTGCTCGGCCCCTGTTTTCATTTGACCGGCATTTCATTGTTGCATTGCAGCATTATATATTGCAGTGCAGCAAAATCAATGGTTTTGTTAATTATTTTTTCATAATCTCCAACTTTCCTGATGACATCACAATCCAGGACCCAATGGGCATTTATCGACTATCTGGACGGCTTGATCGTGGGAGAAAAAGAGAGTGGACACCCCGGACTGAAGAGGGAGGACAGTACCCGGGGGTCCAATTTCAACCGAACGCATTGAAGCGAATGGTCGAAAGTTGTTCAGACGGTAAGAATAACCGGCTGATTTAGTGCTTTGCGGGAGAATACTCCCGAGAGTCTTACATTTACTGCGCGGGAGTTACCCAGCTACTTACTTGGCTTTTGTCTTTGCTTTCGCTTTAGCTTTTGCTTTAGCTGTAGCTTTCTTCGGTGCCGCCTTTGCAGGGGCAACAGCTTCAATGATCTCTGCAGTCTCTTCAGTTGTGAGTGCTACTTTGAAAGCATCCCGTGTCTCTTCAAAAGTTGACTTAACCAGCTCTGATTGTGTTTCGAAAGCGGCTTTGGTATTGCTCCACAATGTTTCACCGTACTCACGCTGAAGCGTGAAAAAGCCGGGAATGTCCTTAACTTCAGGTAACTTCTCACCAAAGCTTTTGTTCAACTCAATGTAGCTCTCTACATTGGCTTTTTGTTGGGCAGCGAATTCTTTCATTGCAGCTGAATTGATGCTGTACAATGATTTTGTCAGTTCAGTTTGTCTTTCTATTACGTTCATTCTAAAACTCCGTTTATTTGGTCGTTGAGGGCTGAAGGGCTTCATCGCCTTGGCTTAACGCTAGTATCACTCAATGTTGCAGTGCATCATTATATGGTGCGTTGCAGCAAAATCAACCTTTATTTTCAATTATTATGCAACTTTTTTCCCAATGGGTAATTTTCTCCCGGGGACGGCTTCTTTTTTTATCATTAGGCTGTCCAGGTTCATGGCTTTACTTCCAAAGGGCTGTAGCGGAGATCGAGCCACGCTTTCAGAATTGCTATCAGGATCTTTATTAGCCAGCAGGCTATCCGGGAGCAACAGGTTTCGAAGTTCTTCAAACGCGGTATAGATATCGGCTTTCAAAACCGCCTCGTCTGGTAGTGCCTGTTTGCATGCTGTGATTGCAAAATATAAGTGATCTACATAGCTTTGCACCGTGATATTCACGCCAATACCGTGAGCGGGTACTGATACCGGGTAGTGGGTAAGTACCTGGGCCCCGTTTGAATAAAGGGTTTCCCTTGGACCTGGTATATTTGAAATCACGACGTTCAACTGCGGTGTTAAGTAGTTGGCACTTTGGCTGGCTTCCGCCCAGTTTGCTGCTGCAATTATAGACGCCGGCAGGCCTGGTAAGGAGACATTTGTTACCAGTCCATGGGAGAGGTCCATAGTCACATCTTTTGCTGTCTGGGCTGAGTTGCGGACCGCGAGCAACCGAAGTGCCGGGTCAGCCAGATGGGTGGCAAGGTTCACCTTCATCATAGTGACCTGGTTACAAAGAGAGTCATCCCCGGGTTGACGAAGTGAAACAGGGCATCCTGCAATAAGCCCCCGTTCGGGTAACTCACCCAGACGTTGCAGATATGTACGTAAACCGCCCGCAACAATAGCCATAAAAACATCATTAACTTTGCAGTCCAGCGCTTTCCCTATCCGCTTGACCAGGTCCAGAGGTAATTCGCCGGCGGTATAGCTGCGTTGCGCCTGGATTGATCTGTTGAAACGGGTCCTGGGCGCACTCATGGTCAGGGCACCCAATTGTTTGGAAGGATCAATCGCTCGCTGGCCTAACCTGGCCATTGACTCCAGTTGGCCAAGCAGACGACCCTGGTTACCCGCTTGATAACAAAGCAGGTTCTCGGTCGATTTACTGAACAGTTCCAGTAAAGAGGGTACCTTATCCGCTGCACTTGCCAGGCTCGCTTCATTGAGAATACGCACATCCTGGGATGGGTCCATCAATTGCCTTATCGCCAACTGACCGGAAACACCATCAACGCAGGCGTGATGCATTTGATTGTAATAGGCGACTTTGCCCTCTTCAAATCCCGTTATTACCTGAAGAGACCAGAGTGGTTTGCTACGATCCATAGGTTTTGCATGAATTTGTGCAATCCTTTCTTCCAGCTTTCGAAAGCTGTCGTCTGAAGGCGCTAGCGGGTCGAGTGCAACCTCATAGATATGATCGTTGATATCGAAGTTAGTATCTCTAACCCAGAAAGGGTGGTCGATATTGCCCGGGAGAAATCTGAGCTTACGTGTCAGGTAGGGCACCAGGTGGAGTCTGTCCGAAATTACCGATTTCAAACCAGCGATGAACTGTTCTGTCGATTGTCCCTCCGGGACCTTAACAATCTGGACTGAGGCGATGTGGTTGCGGACGGATTTTGTTTCTGTGTACAGGAAATTGGCATCTAACGCGCCTATTTGTTCCATTTGATCGACTCCCTTGTGATCTACATACTGCTAGCGGTCGTCGTTAAACGACCGACTGCTAATTACTTATTTTTGACCTCGATACCGGCAACTGTCTTGCTGCGCGCCCAGTCGATGAATCCGGTGGTCGGCAATGCCAGCTACCAGGGCTTCTATTGGACTTTTAACTATTGGACTTTTAACTATTTGACTTTTAGGTAAAGCAATCCGTATGCCAGTATCACTTTCTACGTGTTCATAACGGCTTGAAGTAAGCGAGTACTAACTGTCTTTCAGAATGGTCGGGTTTCAACAAGTCCTGTGCTCCAGGATGGTGCCCCCAGGGTGGCCATGATATTGTTCTGGTGCGCAATTTCCGCGGATTATATTTATGGCGTGCCTAGTGTCAATAGATTTTTTTGCGTCTGGGATAAGTGCCTGAAGTGTGTTGTCATTTGGTGAATTTTGAATACAGAATTCTAAAGGGTTGATTCTTCTTTCGTTCTTGGACAAACTCAAATTGTTCAGTGCAACATTTTTGTTGGTGTCGAGATGGAGTTAGGGGGTTTTTCCTGATTTTCTGGAACTTATGACATTGAAAATTTACTAGAAAAACTCAGCCATCCGCTAGTGAGATGTTCCCCTATGTGGGTCAGGCGCTTATTGGCTATATTCCGGAGGTAATTTGTACCAGAAGCTAGATGTATCGCCAACACTGTCATCCGAAGATCAGCGTAAATCCCGTCCACCTGCGCTTATAAACGTCCTAACAGAGTTTCCCCGTACCCTGATGGCGATGAGCGCGCTATGTTTTAGCATGCCACTGCTGGCGAATATGCCCCGTGGTGATGGTCATTCCGTCATGGTGCTTCCTGGATTCATGGCTGACGACACGTCGACAGCAGTTCTGCGCAAATATATGAAACAACTGGGTTACAAACCCATGGGCTGGGAATTAGGTCGGAATACCGGGCGATTTGAAATAATCCAGCATATTCTACTCGAAAGATTCCTGACCGCTGTAGACGCCTGTGAGGGCAAGATATCGTTGGTCGGGCAAAGTCTGGGGGGCGTCTATGCAAGGGAGCTTGCGAGGATGTTTCCGGATAAGGTCAGGCAGGTTATTACCCTCGGAAGTCCCTTTGGTGTGGTCAACGGTTCCGCGGCAAATCCGCTGGTACGTCGACTGTTCCAGAACCAGTCGGGGCTTTCGATTGAGAAAATGCGCGAGGCAATCTATGAACTGGACCCGCATAAAACGCCTCCTGTACCCCTGACGGCGATATATAGCAAGGGTGATGGCGTCGTAAATTGGCGAGTGTGCCGAGAGCCCTTTGAAGATTATGAAACAGATAATATTGAGGTGTTGGGTGCTCACTGCGGAATGGGCTTTAACCCGGCAATTTATTACATTATTGCTGATAGGCTTTCACAGTCGAAGGATGACTGGCAGAAATTTGAGCGGTGTAAATTGAACAG
>Ga0206123_10000893_pt1 | contig 28749 bp, 28 predicted proteins | sample Helgoland_Spring_2_FD_160086 | JGI IMG/M metagenome (GOLD analysis project Ga0206123, IMG submission 160086) | Pelagic subsurface seawater microbial communities from Kabeltonne, Helgoland, North Sea - Helgoland_Spring_Bloom_20160316_1 | ecosystem: Environmental > Aquatic > Marine > Epipelagic ...
TTCGTTCCACTATTTCAGGCAATGTCATTGATGCAATGGTGACCGATCTGGCGTCCCCATTAAGGCGGGTACCTTTACAGTCAGGACATGATTGCGTGCTCAGAAATTTGGTGAGGTTCTCACGCACCATCTGCGAGTCCGTATCCCGAAATCGTCGCTCCATATTCGGGATAATACCTTCGAACGTATGTGCACGGCTGTATTCGTCACCCTTATCGTTGACATACCGAAACTGAATTTTTTCGTTCTTGTCTCCATATAAAACAATCTTCTGATGTATTGGATCCAGCTGGTTGAAAGGAGTATCTATGTTAAAACCGAAGTGTTCTGCGATGCTGGTTAACATCTGGTAGTAGTAAATATTTCTTCTGTCCCAGCCGTGGATCGCTCCCTCTGACAGGGAAAGTTCATCATCGTGTATGACATTTTCAACATCGAAGAATTGCTTTTTGCCCAATCCATCACATGCACTACATGCACCTGCAGGATTGTTAAAAGAAAACAGTCGTGGTTCCAGTTCGGAAATGGAGTGTCCGCACTCCGGACAAGCAAACCGTGATGAAAAAACAATGTCGCTGGTATCTTCATCCAGGTGTGCAACACAGGCGAGTCCATCAGAAATTGATACCGCTGTCTCAAAAGAGTCGGCCAATCTGGTTTTAAGGTCAGGACGAATTCTAAGCCGGTCAATCACAACTTCGATTGTATGTTTCTTTTTCTTGTCGAGTTCTGGCACCTCGTCCAGGTCAACGACGATGCCGTCGATTCTTGCCCTGACAAATCCCTGGCTTCGGAGTTGGCTAAACAGGTGGAGATGTTCCCCTTTGCGTTCCTTGACGACCGGTGAAAGCAAAAGTATTCGGGTTCCTTCTTCCAGGGCCAGAACATGATCAACCATCTGGCTGACAGTTTGGGCTTTCAGCGGGATATTATGTTCCGGGCAGTGAGGTTCACCGACCCGGGCAAATAGTAGCCGGAGATAGTCATATATTTCAGTAATGGTACCCACGGTCGAGCGAGGATTTTGGCTGGTAGATTTTTGTTCTATTGAGATTGCGGGGGACAACCCTTCAATATGATCAACATCGGGCTTCTCCATCAGCGATAGAAACTGACGGGCATAGGCTGAAAGCGATTCTACATATCTTCTCTGACCTTCCGCGTAGAGGGTATCAAACGCGAGGGAAGATTTTCCTGACCCTGATAAACCTGTGATGACAACAAGCTTGTCTCTGGGAATGTCAAGATCGATCTCTTTCAGGTTGTGGGTTCTTGCACCTCGGATTGATATGTTGCTCATTGGATTCCAAAAGAATTTGTGTCGGTGAATTGTCCAGGTAGTCAATACCGCTATCTGCTTAATTTAGCCTGGTTAATCTCGTAAACAGACTAAGGACCCGTCTCATTCCCTGTGTAAGGTAGCGCCGAATTTGCTATCATCCACCGCGATGGAATGGTGAGATAGTTGCGCCTTACAATATGCCAAAGGAGCAGAACCAAAAAACCGGGGAACAGATAGTATAAGTTTGACTGTGACTTGGCAAAGTGGATCTGTGTTAACAGAAGTAAGCAATCTCAATGAACCAGGCAGTATAGCTAAAGCAGGATGCCCTGATGATACAGGTTTCTGTTCCAGGTTCCCTTTTATAAATTGATTCTCACACCGAAATATACCCAATGTTGTTATCGGAATTCATATGTCGACCCTGTGGAATACTGCAGTCAGGTCGACATTTTTTGTATGTAAAGGCTCGAACATGAGTAAACACTTGAATGAGCAGGCTAGTCCATGAACAGGCAGGAACTTAAAGCTGTCCTGGCAATAGCACTGTTGTACATCATCCGGATGATGGGGCTGTTTATGGTGCTACCGGTGTTACCAATACTCGGACCTGAGTACGAGGGCGGGACACCATTGGCGATAGGTCTGGCATTGGGTATCTACGGATTGTCCCAGGCCATTTTACAGATTCCTCTGGGGCTTTTGTCAGATAAGTTCGGTCGCAAACCTGTCATCTATTCAGGTCTGGTGTTATTCATTCTTGGGAGTCTGGTCGCAGCCTTTGCCGATAGCATCGAAATTGTCATTGTTGGTCGACTGCTGCAGGGCTGTGGAGCCATATCCAGCTCACTTCTGGCCCTGGTTGCAGATGTGACTCGCACGGAGAACAGAACCAAAGCGATGGCCATTATCGGGATCAGTATCGGCTCATCTTTTGGCATATCACTGGTGATTGGTCCATTGATCAGCAATCAGTTTGGGCTGTCAGGGATATTTGCGGCGACGGCGGTTGCAGGTGTCATCGGTATTATTGTGTTGGCCCGACTGGTTCCAACACCGTCTGTCGTCAGTCGGCAGGTGAGCTCGAAACTGAAACTCGCCAAGATTCGAGCTGTCTTGTCCGATAATAATCTGGCAAAGACAACGCTGGGTGTTTTTATGCTGCATTACCTACTGATGTCTGGTTTCCTGATTTTCCCCCAGGTACTCGCCATCGCAGGTTTTGTTGAGCAAGAGCATTATGAGGTCTATTTTTGGTTATTACTGGTGACCTTTGTGCTGATGGGGCCTTTCATGTGGCTCGCGGAAAAACCTGGATTTGGTAAGCACCTTATGTTGGCCATGATTGGTATCTTTGCCGCGTCCCAGGTATTGCTGGTCAACGCAGGCTCAATGGTGCCGGTGATAGTCGGCATGGCATTATTCTTTATGGCATTCAACCTCATGGAGGTCATTCTGCCAGCCTTTGTCAGCCGTATTGTACCCGCCGGTGAGCGCGGAACGGCAATGGGCGTCTATTCGAGTTGTCAGTTCTTCGGTGCTTTTATGGGAGGGCTTGTAGGCGGTTGGTTACTCCAGGTGTGGGATATGACGACTCTGGTTTACGTCAATGCCGCCTGTTGTATGCTCTGGTTTGTGTTCTCTCTTAGGCTGAATGGATTTGAGAACTTTGCTACTGTGACCTACTTTGTCAATGCGGCGGATACGCGGCCTGCAAATGAGATGACAGAAGCGTTATTATCCCTTTCTGGCGTGATAGAGGTTGCACTCGTTGAAGAGGAAAGAGTCGCTTATTTAAAGGTAGATAGTGCGCAATGGAATCAGGAATCACTATGCAGCGTCTGATGTTTATGCGCTAATAACTTCTATAAATACCAATCACAAACATTTTTTTTTAGACAAAAATTAACAATCAGGAGAGTAAGATGGCACGAGGTATTAACAAGGTTATCCTGGTGGGAAACCTGGGTAATGATCCGGAAACCCGATTTATGCCAAACGGCAACGCGGTCACAAACGTTAGTATCGCGACCTCTGAAAGCTGGAAGGACAAACAGTCCGGTCAACAACAGGAGAGGACAGAATGGCATCGGGTTGTCTTCTTCAATCGATTGGCGGAAATTGCCGGTGAGTATCTAAAAAAGGGTTCGAAGATCTACGTCGAAGGTTCACTTCGTACTCGCAGTTGGGACAAGGAAGGTCAGAAGCATTACTCAACTGAAATTGTCGCCAGTGAGATGCAAATGCTGGATGGTCGAAATGACGGCGGCATGGGCGGTGGTGGCGGCTATAACCAAAATAACCAGGGAAATCAGGGTAACCAGCAGTCAAATGCCGGTGGTGGCTCAAATCAGGGTTATGGCTCGGGTGGCGCAAATTCAGGTGCGCAAGGTGGCGGACAGGAATTCTCTTCACCACCTCCCGAAGCATTTGATGATGATATTCCATTCTAAATATTCCCTTCTAGTCCCGGTTAATTTAAGAGTGAGATACGGTTATGGCGGAGCCACAGAAAAGTAACGAGCAGATCATCAGGGACTTTGTCGCTGCGTGGTCCAATCTGGATGCCGATGAACTGGTTAGCTATTTCGCGGAAGATGGAATCTACTTCAATATTCCCAGTGTTCCGGTACAGGGTACCGATAAACTGCGCCAGTTTATCGGTGGATTTATTGCCAACTGGACCAAAACCGAGTGGGACATTATCACCTTATTGGCGGATGGTGATCTGGTGATGGTAGAGCGACTGGACCGAACTGAGGTGGGCGACAAAAAAGTTGATCTGCCCTGCTTTGGTGTATTTGAGATGCACGGTGGAAAAATCAAAGTCTGGCGAGACTATTTTGATATGAATACTTTTGTCAGTGCAATGAAGTAACTGCAGAACAATCGAGTATCACAAGCTGTCAAAATATCAGTACTAGCAAAATAGTACCTAGCACCAGCCGATAGATGACAAAAGGCAAAAAGCCCAATCGGCTGATGTAATCAAGAAACAGGTGGATACAAAGGTATGCGCTAATGCCTGAGAACAGCCAGCCAAGCCCCAGAGTCTGCCAGTCGATCCGGGCATCCCCGGTGAAAAGGTCAATGGATAGTAGAAGACTCGCACCGGCAATGGCCGGGATAGATAGCAGGAAGGAAATTCTCGAAACTGCTTCCCGACCGTAACCGCAAAGCAAGCCCATTGTCATGGTGGCGCCGGATCTTGAAGTACCGGGAATTAGCGCAAAACACTGTGCAATACCAATCAACATTGCATGTTTTAAGCTTAAAGCCTCCGCATCGGATACTTCAGTGGCGGCATTGGCAACCTGGTGACGATCCGCATACCAAAGGGCCAGGCCAAAAATGATTGTTGCTGCAGCAATGACCTCAATCGTTCTAAATTGAAGCTCCACCACGTCTTTTAACAGTAATCCCGCCGGGATAATGGGTAGGCTCGCGAGAATAAGATTCAGCGCAAACCTGCTCTGGGTGGTGTGCTGACGAGAGATTACCGCATGAAGGCTGGCCTGGATCATCCGGATCAAGTCGAGTCGAAAGTAAACAAGAATCGCGCTCAGGGAACCAAGGTGAACGGCGACATCAAAAGCCAGGCCCTGGTCAGTCCAGCCCAGCAGTTGAGAAGGCAGGATAAGATGGGCTGAACTTGATATAGGCAGGAATTCAGTGATGCCCTGAATTAAGGAAAGCAAAAATGTCTGAAGGAAATCCACCGGGGCTCACTTTTCGGAAAATTCAGGAGTTTAACGGGGAGGTTTGTGTTTAACAATGTTGTAGAATAAACCATGGCTGAAATTCCCTTATTCCCGTTACCACTTGTCCTTTTCCCGGGGGGCAAGCTACCCTTGCAGATATTCGAACCCCGATATCTCGACATGGTAAAGCGCTGCATGAGAGACAATGTTGGATTTGGTGTTGTGATGATCCAGGAGGGAGCCCACGTTCTGCGGAATTCGGAGGAACAATTACCCAGTGTGGCATACGCTGGAACTTATGTTTCGATCATCGATTTTGATCAGCGAGACAACGGTCTGCTTGGTATCGTCGTTGAGGGTCAGGTCAGGTTTTCGATCAGGGATCAGTATGAAAACAGCGAGCGACTGATGATGGCAGATGTTGAGTTTCTGGTAACGGAACCCCGCCAGGAAGTACCTTCTGATAAAGCACACCTGAGTGAAATACTTGCCTCGTTGTTGGAGCATGAAGCGGTAGAAGCGCTTAGATTAAGTGTTGACCTGCAAGACGCGTCAGAGGTCGGCGGTCGATTAACCGAATTGTTGCCCATTCCAAACAACTTGAAACAAAGATTACTGGAAATGCGAAATCCGGTAGCCCGGCTCGCAGATCTGGACCAACTGATTCTAAAAATGCAGGATCAATTGCGTTAGCCCGATCTCTTCTGCAATGTCTACATAAAATTTATCGCGGATCTTCTGTTTTAATTAAAAAATCTTCACCCTCCAGCCATTTCCTTTTAGTCAGCGGGTTGCTGGTTGCCTGATGTGCGCAGGCATGATCGATAAACCGGTAAAGGAGATGTTCGTCTCGTCCTGCGGGGATGCCAAGTCTGGGACATTGAATGTACTGATCGACTTGATAATCAACATCCGCCAGGTAGAACCTGGATTTATCCAGTGTTTGCTGGTTCCAGTCAGGCACCTTCAGATTGAGGGATCGACAGAGCAGCGTTTGACCATTGCAGAGTTTTTCTGGATCCCGAGGGCCTTTGGTACCTGGATTGAAACGGCGCATGATTTCGATCTGTGCGATGGGTGAAATAGCATCAATATAGGGATAGGCGCTTTTTATCAGTACAGCGTTGCCCTCTCCTTTGGCAGAAAAGTTGAGAGAATCACTGCCTCTGGCGTAGTACATATAAATCGTACCAGCATCCATAAACATTGCCTTGCGCTGTTCTGTGTACCCAAGTGATGAATGACTGGCTTTCTCGGTTTGGTAATAAGCTTCCGTCTCAACAATTCTGGCGGCGAGCCATTGCGGTTCTCCCTGCACCAGGACTTTCCGGCGCAAAACCTTGCCCAACAAGGAAATTGCAAGTTCCTGAGGGTCCTTATCGAAGAAATCATCGGTAATTATATTGTTCATGGCAATGGGTCGACAAAAGTAGCGTAAAAATAAGCTGTAATGTGGGTATAATGCCGCTTTTTGGCTGCCGGAAGCGAATTTTGGTGGCACCAGGGATTTACCGGGTCTCTGCCCGGTGTCTGGTTTGATAAACGCGGTCTGGATCCATGGCAAAGACAATAAAAGATATGATGCTCGAGATGGGAATCGCCGCGCGAACCGCTGCGGTCGAAATGAATCGCGCGGGCACCGAACAAAAGAATCAAGCACTGATGGCCATTGCCGCCGAGATTATGGCGCGCCGGGCAGCGCTGATGCAGGAAAACCTGAAAGATCTGGAACTTGCCCGGAAAAATGGTATCTCCGATGCGCTTTTGGATCGGTTGACCTTTACCGAGGTCAGGTTCAATACCATGGTTGAGGGCCTGGAGCAGGTGGCGGCGCTTAATGACCCTATTGGAGAAATATCCGATATGTCGTTTCGCCCGACAGGAATTCAGGTCGGTAAGATGAGAGTGCCCCTTGGTGTTATCGGTATCATTTATGAATCGCGCCCTAACGTAACAATCGATGCCGCAAGTCTTTGCCTGAAGTCCGGGAATGCCACCATCTTGCGCGGTGGCTCAGAATCCATTCATTCCAATCGTGCGCTGGCAGAATGTATTCAGGCAGGGTTGGATTCCGCTGGTTTACCAAAAGCGGCTGTTCAGGTTGTAGCGACGACGGATAGGGCCGCGGTGGGCGAGTTAATCACGCTGGACCAGCACGTGGATGTCATTGTCCCAAGGGGTGGCAAAAGCCTGATTGAACGAATTACCAGGGAAGCGACTATCCCCGTGATTAAACATTTGGACGGGGTCTGCCATGTCTATGTCGATGCGGATGCCAATAAAAAGATGGCAGTAGAAATTGCCTTCAATGCTAAATGTAATCGTTATGCAGTTTGTAATGCGATGGAGACATTGCTGGTAGATGAGGCCATCGCAAGAGATGTCTTGCCTGAGCTTGCTGACAGGTATGTTAAGGAGGGAGTAGAGCTAAGAGGATGTGCTGAAACCCGAAATGTTTTGTCAAATGTATGTAAGGTTACGGCCGCAAGCGAGGCAGACTGGTATGAAGAATATATTTCACCAATACTCGCGATAAAAATTGTGTCCGGTCTTGATGAGTCTATACAACACATTAATACCTACGGCTCCAAACATAGTGACGCAATTGTTACCGAAAGCTATATCAGGGGGCGACGCTTTCTACGCGAAGTTGACTCCAGTTCGGTACTAATCAACGCTTCCCCCCGGCTGGCAGATGGTTTTGAATTTGGCTTAGGTGCGGAAATTGGCATTTCAACTGACAAGTTGCATGCGCGCGGACCCGTGGGGTTGGTGGGTCTGACATCGCAGAAATATATTGTATTTGGCGATGGCCAGATTCGGCATTAGTCAATTGGGTTGCCAGTTATGGGCATAGCTTTAATGGGGGGTACATTTGATCCCGTACATGTTGGTCACCTTCGTTCTGCGGTTGAGATTGCGGCATTGCTGGAATTGAGTTCGGTTAGGCTGGTGCCCTCCTACATTCCTCCCCACAGGAGTCTGCCGGGAACAACCGCAACCCAGCGCCTTGAGATGTTAAGACTAGCGACTCGCTGTAACGCGCAGATAGAAATTGATGAGCGAGAGGTACGGAGAGAAGGCAGGTCCTACACGATTGACACCCTGTCTGAGATCAGGGAGGAAATCGGTACCAAAGAACCACTTTATTTTGTGGTGGGGATAGATGCGTTTCAACTAATCGAAACGTGGCACCGGTGGCAGGAATTAACCGAGTATGCACATCTGATTGTGATCAATCGACCAGAAGCAACCGGTTTGTTGTCCGATAAATTAAACACCTGGGTCGAATCCAGGCGTGAAGAAATGCAAGCTTTGCAGCGCTCTGCGGCCGGCATGTTGTGCCAGGTTGAACTGACCCAATTGGCCATCTCATCAACGCAGATCAGGATGTTGGTCGCTGCAAAAAGATCAACAAAGTACTTGTTACCTGAGAGTGTAAGGCGGTATATCGACGCCGAGGGGCTGTATGCCGGTTAAAAGCAGGCCGCACCTTGACGTGTTTGGAAGATTGTCAGTAGTTGAACGTAAATGAATTCTAAAGAAGTGAACTAAATGATTGAGAAAACGAAATCGAGTGAACAGATTGATCTGAAAACCCTGGTGTTGGAGTCTTTGGACGAGATAAAGGCGGTTGATGTTGTATGTATTGACGTCCGGGATAAAACCGAGATCACTGACTATATGATCGTGGTGAGCGGTACTTCGAGCCGACATGTTAAGTCTATTGCTAACAACGTGATAGTCGATGCAAAAGAGGCAGGCTTTATGCCGCTTGGCCTTGAAGGGCTGGAGGACGGCGAATGGGCATTAATCGACCTGACTGATGTGGTTGTGCACGTGATGTTACCTTCGGCACGTGAGTTCTATGATATTGAACGCCTGTGGAATATGAGTGTCCAATCGAGAGAGTCAAACGCATCCCAGCCCGATGCGGATTGAACTGATCGCCGCGGGTACCCGGTCTCCAGGATGGGTCGCTGATGGATACAAGGAATATGCAAAGAGGCTGCCGAAGGATTGGCAATTGGTTTTGTCAGAGATTCCTGTTGCCCGTCGTGGGAAGACTCAGTCAGTGGAAAAGCTGAAAGACGAAGAAGGCAGAAAAATGCTGGACAGGATCAAGGCTGGAGGCGTAGTCATCGCAATGGATAGCCGGGGAAATGACTGGACCACCGAAAAACTCGCCGCACGATTTACTGGCTGGTTACAGACTGCGAATCAGGTGCAATTGATGGTGGGTGGGCCGGATGGTCTAAGCGAAGCATGCTTGAACGTGCTGATTTCACCTGGAGTTTGTCCAGACTAACTTTTCCTCATTTTATGGTCAGGCTCTTGCTGGCAGAACAGATCTATCGAGCATGGTCTGTTGTTAATCATCATCCATATCACAAGTGATTGAATGGCAGAACCACTAGCACTCAAAGACCACACTCGCGAGAGTCGAATTTTTTTCGACAGAGTTACGCTGGGTTTTGGTTTTCTCATTCTTCTGACACTGTTCCTTGTCGCCCGTATGTTTTACCTACAAATTCTGCGACATGACCTTTTTGCGACCCTGTCCGATAGAAACCGAATACAGGTTCAGTCCCTGCCCCCGATTCGCGGTTTGATCTTTGACCGCAATGGTGAATTGATAGCCGATAATATTCCATCGTTCAGATTGAGCCTGACGAAAGAACGAGTGGGTGACCTGGATGAAACCCTTGCCCGGCTTGATGAATTAATTGGGCTTAGTGACGAAGAAATAACAACCTTTAAGAAGCGAATGTCCCGTCGCCAGCGTCCATTTGAAGCGGTTCCGGTACTTTATCGTCTGACGCCTGAGGAAATGGCAAAAATAAGTGTTAACAGTTATGCCTTGCCAGGCGTGGAAATTGAAGCAAGATTAGTGCGACATTATCCCAACGGGGAGCTCATGGCGCACGCTGTTGGCTCGGTTCGTCGCATCAATGAAGAAGACGCCAGGTCGTTGGATAGCGTCGCTTATTCAGGGACGGATCATCTGGGTAAGTTAGGGGTTGAGAAATTTTATGAGCAATCGTTGTTAGGGACGGTCGGTTACCAGCGTGTTGAAACCGATGCCAGAGGTCGGGTCATGAAAGTCCTTGATTCTGTACCGCCAAACCCCGGTAAAAATTTGACACTCCACGTTGATATTGGCTTACAGAAGGCCGCAAGCGATGCCCTCGGTGACCGCAGGGGAACGGTGGTCGCAATTGATCCTGAGACGGGTGGTATTCTGGCGTTGGTTTCCAAGCCAACCTATGACCCAAACCTGTTTGTTACCGGCATTGATTACCAGAGTTACGCTGAACTAAGGGACTCACGTGATGTACCCTTATTCAATCGCGCACTGCAAGGGCAGTATGAACCCGGGTCCACGATCAAGCCCTTTATTGCGTTGACTGGCCTGGTGACCGGCGCAACAACCCCGGAATATACCCTTCATAATGATCCTGGCTGGTTCAAGTTGCCGAATAATTCCAGACTATACCGGGATTGGAACTGGAAGAAAGACGGTCGTGGTGGCCACGGTGATGTAAATATACAGAAGGCCATTTACCGGTCCTGTAATGTCTACTTCTTCGACCTTGCTGTGAAGCTGGGCATTGACCAAATCCACGACCATCTGCAATTGTTTGGCTTTGGTATGAATACCTCAATCGACCTGCCCGAAGCGAGAAGCGGATTGCTACCCTCACGGGAATGGAAAAAAACAGCGCGCAATTTACCCTGGTATCCCGGCGACACAGTAAACATCGGTATTGGTCAGGGCGATATGCTTGTTACTCCATTGCAACTGGCAACGGCCGTCGCGACACTCGCGAATCGTGGCAAAATCGTGACGCCGAGAATGTTGAAAAGCGGTGTTGATTTACCCCTGCAAGCATCGAAATATCAACTGCCGGATATGGAGCAAGTGCCTGACGCCACGTGGGATCTCATCTTTGAATCCATGGGTATGGTGGTTCATCGTGGTAATCAGGGGTATGGAGAGAATGGAACTGCCTGGGCTTACATTGGCCGCGGAATTCCGTATCGAATGGCGGGAAAATCAGGTACTGCACAGGTAGTGGGTATTCCCCAGGGTGAAGAATACGACGAGGATGAATTAACGGAACGACAGCGCAAGCATGCGTGGTTCGTGGCATTTGCGCCAATCGAAAAGCCTAAAATTGCGCTGGCAGTATTGATAGAGAATGGTGGCGGAGGTAGTTCCGTTGCCTCTCCCGTCGCAAGGAAAATACTTGACTATTATCTATTGGAAGATCGATACAAAGTAGCTGAGGAAGCCGAGCAGCCTGGTCAGGTGACGGGTACATGAGTCAGGATTTTGTACGTCGGATGCCCAGTGGCGGTTTCTCCGGAACACGCTCGGTCGGACTTGGTGAGAAATTTCATCTGGATGTCACCATTATACTTCTGCTGTTGGTGATCTGTACTTACGGATTACTGATTCTCTATTCTGCGGTTGGTCAGCAAACGGCACCTGTTGTCTCGCAACTGGTAAAAATTGGTGTGGCATTTGTCGTGATGATTGTCATGGCGCAAATCTCGCCAATTTTCTATTTACGCATAGCCCCCTGGCTATTTGGTTTCGGTATTTTGTTGCTCATTGCTGTGCTTTTTGTTGGTACCACAGTTAACGGTTCCCAGCGCTGGTTGCGGATCCCGGGTGTTCTGAATTTCCAGCCATCTGAATTGATGAAGCTGGTGATACCGATGATGCTCGCGACCTATTTCCATGATCGACATTTACCACCCTTGCGAAAGCACGTGTTTTGGGCCCTCATCATGATCACTATTCCGGTTGTGTTAATCGGAAGACAGCCGGATCTTGGTACAGCATTGTTGATAGGGACCTCAGGCTTGTTGGTTCTGCTGCTCGCAGGCATATCCTGGCGCTATATTATTGGCGCCCTGGTCACCGGACTGATGGCCGCGCCTGCACTCTGGTATGTCATGCGTGATTACCAGCGAACTCGAGTCATGATTTTGTTAGATCCGGAGCGGGACCCTTTGGGTGCAGGTTGGAATATTATTCAATCAAAGACCGCAATTGGTTCCGGCGGGCTTTTTGGCAAAGGGTTGTTCCAGGGTACCCAATCACATCTCGATTTTTTACCCGAGAGTCAAACGGACTTTATTGTGGCCGTCCTGGCGGAAGAGTTGGGGTTAATCGGCGTCACCCTGCTATTGATACTGTACATCCTGCTGGTAGGGCGGGGTGTGATAATTTCAATACAGGCACAGGACACATTTGGGCGCTTACTTGCAGGTACCATTACATTCACATTTTTTGTTTACGTGTTTGTGAACATCGGTATGGTGAGCGGTATCTTGCCTGTGGTCGGCGTCCCTTTGCCTCTGGTGAGTCATGGTGGCACGTCAATTCTGACACTGTTCGCCGGATTCGGCATTATCATGTCGGTTCATACACATCGACGCATTACGCTTTAGTTGTCGTTGGTGGTTAATAATTATTTCTGGAAAAATTTATGAGAAATTGGGGAAGTTGGTCCGTCAGGCAATGTATTTTTGTCTTGATCGCCGCAACAGGTATGCAGACGATTGCGGCTGCCGAATCACAAGATGGCAGGAATAATAACATTGAAATGCCCATCGCCTATGGTGATGTCAATCGGCAGGATGTTCAGCGTTTTATCACTGAAATGGTTGAAGAAGAAGGATTTGATCGAGCGATGCTTGAGCGTGTTTTTGCTGAGGCGAAGTACAAACAAAAAATAGTCGATGCGATATCAAAACCGGCGGAAAGAACGCTGAACTGGCGAGAGTATCAGGATATTTTCCTGACTGAACGTCGCCAGAGAGAAGGCCGGCGGTTTATGCTCGAACATAAAGTAACTCTGGCTCGAGCTTACAAGCAATATGGTGTGCCCGCCGAAATAGTCGCCGCGATTATTGGTGTCGAAACAATGTACGGGTCGATCACCGGTGGTTATCGTGTTATCGACTCCTTATCGACCCTGGCGTTTGATTATCCGCCCCGTGGTAAATTCTTCCGGAGTGAGCTAAAACATTTTTTATTACTGGCGAGGGAGGAAGATCAGGATCCACTGGTTCCGAAGGGTTCTTATGCGGGTGCGATGGGATATGGGCAGTTTATTTCCAGTAGCTATAGAGCCTATGCGGTAGACTTTGATGGTGATGGTGTCAGGGATATATGGCACAACCCGGTGGATGCGATTGGTAGTGTCGCCAACTATTTGTCCAGACATGGCTGGCGAAAACAGGAGGGGATCACGCAACAGGTTGAGGTTGGAAGCCCGGGCCCGGTGCTGGAAGACTTGTTTAATGTCGATCTAAAACCTTCAAGTGAGATCCGGCAACTTTTGCCATTAGGGGTAAAACTTACAAAAGAGATTGCCCCGGAGACGATGGTCACCCCCATGAGATTGTTGGGGAAAGAAGGTTACGAATATTGGCTTGGCCTGCAAAATTTTTATGTCATTACACGTTATAATCACAGCGAGCTATATGCGATGGCTGTGTTCCAGTTGAGTGAGAGACTGGGGGCAGCGGGCTGAGGTTGTGAGGTTGGTAATATTGAACAAATTTCTCGATTTCGGCACCCAATTTAGTATAACCGGCATTGTGTTGATGCTGTCGGGCCTGATGCTTGCGGGCTGTCAGGCCCCCTCGAGATCCATCGCGGGGGACGGCAAAACAGATAGTGGACCGGTCGCCACAGCGAATGTGGATGACCCAGGGGTGCAAAGTCGACAAAGTTTTACTGCGGGTAATAGAACACCCTATCAAGTGTGGGGTGAGACCTATCACGTGCTGCCAAGCAGTCTGGGCTATGTTGAGATCGGCATTGCCTCCTGGTACGGCAAAAAGTTTCATGGGCGTAATACTTCTAACGGAGAAGTTTATGACATGTATCAGCTTTCCGCAGCGCACAAGGCACTGCCGTTGCCCACCTGGGTGCGGATAACAAATCTGGATAATGGTAAGAAGGTTGTGCTGAGGGTGAATGATCGTGGTCCCTTCCATAGTGACAGGCTAATTGATTTATCCTGGAAAACGGCACTGGAACTTGGTTTTGCTGACAAGGGAACTGCGCCGGTTGTTGTTGAGGCGCTGGACCATGAGAACTATCCGGAAATAGTAAAAACTACAGAAATTGGCGATCAGTATTACCTGCAACTCGGGGCTTTTCTCCGGCCGTCGGGCGCAAAGAAACTACAGCAAAAAATAAATAAAGTGTTGGTCGCTCATCAATTGGAAACGGGGACCAGGATTCTGCAGAGTGAACTTGAATCCTCGATTCTACATAAGGTCTGGTTAGGGCCCATCGCGGATGAAACCACCAGAAATGAAATTGCGATGCTGGTCCAGAATGCTGACCTTGGTACGCCACTGCGGGTTGATATTGAAGGTGAAGCGTCGACTCCAATTGGCCTTGAAAATTAAAACCCGCGCAATTACTCCAGCCACCAGATAAAATTCCCTATTCATCGATTCAAGTGAAGGCAAAATGTTAAAACACTCAACCCAAAACATCCTGTTAATGATCACGGCCTTGATTGTGGTCGCGATGGTATCTGAGCCTGTTCAGAGTAGTAGTGCGCCGATTATACCGGCACCACCTCAACTGGCTGCCGAGGGCTACTTGCTACTGGATGCGGACACAGGGCGAATTCTTGTTGAGCACAATAGCCAGCAACGGCTTCCCCCTGCAAGTTTGACCAAGATAATGACAAGCTATGTGGCAGCTGAAGAGCTGGATCAAGGCACTTTGTCCGAGTCAGATGAAGTCGATATCAGCGTCAAAGCCTGGAAAATGGAAGGCTCCAGGATGTTTGTTCAGGAAGGTACCAAAGTCCCTGTGAGGGATTTGATGAAAGGAATTATCATTCAGTCGGGCAATGATGCAAGTGTTGCCATGGCAGAACATATCGCCGGAGGAGAAGATGCCTTTGCTGACGTGATGAATCAACATGCCAGCCGTCTGGAAATGAACGATACGCATTTCATGAATGCCACCGGGTTACCAGATGAGAATCACTACACCACGGCATCAGATCTTGCAAAGTTAACGATTGCACTGATCAACCGCCATCCGGAGCACTATAAAATTTATTCCGAGAAATCTTTCACCTACAACGAGATTAAGCAAAACAACCGTAACTCCTTGCTCTGGGGAGATAAATCTGTCGATGGTGTGAAAACCGGGCATACCGAGGCCGCTGGTTATTGTCTGGTTGCTTCTGCGGTTAGAAACAATATGCGACTGATTTCGGTTGTAATGGGAACTCGCTCGACTAAAGCCCGGGCCACGGAAAGTCAAAAACTTTTGAGCTACGGCTTTCGTTACTACGAAACAGTTCGTTTGTATGATGCAAATGAAATGTTAAATACCGTGCGACTTTGGAATGCGCAAGCGGCTTCAGTGAGCATGGGGCTTGGTGAGGCAGTTGTGATTACCATTCCACGTGGCGCCAAGGGTATGCTGACGGCGGCGATGGACGTCGAGAATGTGATACTTGGGCCGATTCAGGCTGGTCAGGCGCTGGGTCAATTAACGGTTAGTATGGGTGACGATGTGGTCTACAAGGGTGCATTGGTCGCCCTGGCGGACATCCCTGAAGCCGGGTTTTTCAAAAGTGTCTGGGACTCACTGTCACTATTTTTCCTTAAACTGTTTGGCGGTGACCCGCTTAAGATGCCCTAGTGCAAACCTGATTTGGAGTTTAATAAAGACTAATGGTTGATAAAACGAAAACCAGCGGGCCAAATAATGCGCCGCCTAAAATCGAATTTCCCTGCGATTATCCAGTTAAAGTCATTGGTGACGCTTCCGATGATCTGGTCGACAATGTATTGAACGTGTTGGTGAAATACGATGCCACCTTAAGCCGCACAAAAGTAGAAGAGCGACCCAGTAGAAATGGCAATTATTGTTCTGTTCGAGTTGACTTTTATGCAACCGGCGAAGGTCAGCTCAAAGAGATGTTTGTTGAACTCAAAGCCCATTCGTGGGTTCGTATGGTGTTGTAATCGCGGTATTAAGTGACTGAATCTTAACAAATTAAAGATTCAGCGAAGGAAGTCCGAAATGGTTCAAAAGCTTGTTGTCAGGAACTACCTCGGGACACCAATGGATTATGAAAAGACCTGGCGTGATATGCGAGCCTTCACGCTTGAGCGCATTCCAGTGTGCAAAGATGAGCTGTGGCTGGTTGAGCACCCGGCGGTTTTTACCCTTGGCCAGGCAGGGAAAGAAGAGCACATCCTGATCCCTGGCGATATCCCGATAGTGAGGTCTGATCGAGGCGGCCAGGTCACTTATCACGGACCGGGACAATTGGTTGCCTACACGCTATTTGATATCAAGCGTTTGGGGATTGGCGTCAGGCAATTTGTGACGCTGATTGAGCAGTCGATTATTCGTTTGCTGGCAGAATATCAGGTTGACGCCGTGGCGAGACCTGAGGCCCCGGGGGTCTATGTTGGTGGACGAAAAATTGGCGCACTGGGTCTGCGAGTGAGAAAAGGTTGCACTTATCACGGGCTGAGCCTCAATGTTGATATGGATCTCTCTGTTTTTAACCGGATAAATCCATGCGGCTACGCTGGATTGGAGGTTACACAGACAAGTGATCTTGGCATAGATGCAGATATGCGCGACCTGGCAACAAGGTTGACTGAACATCTTGCCGAATTATTCGGTTATGATGCTGAAATTATGCGTGAACCCGCCGAAGGGCATCCGAGTTGACGCGAACTTGAACTTGAGATTTGAATAATCATTATGGCTAGAGATACAAGAAATAGACTGGTTGAGGGCGAGAAACTCAGGGGCGCGGAAAAGGTACGCCGGATTCCGGTAAAAGTGATTCCGACCGAGAATCTGCTTCGGAAACCTGACTGGATTCGAGTGCGAATCCCGGTAAGTGCGGAAGTTTCACGAATCAAAAATATCCTGCGAACCAGAAAGCTTGCAAGCGTCTGTGAAGAGGCGAGTTGCCCAAACCTGTCTGAATGTTTTTCACATGGCACGGCAACATTCATGATTATGGGTGAAATTTGTACCCGTCGTTGTCCTTTCTGCGATGTGGCCCACGGCAAACCCCTGGCTCTGGATGAAGATGAACCGAGGCAGTTGGCAGAAGCCGTGGCCGAGATGAAACTCAAGTATGTTGTTGTGACTTCGGTTGACAGGGATGACCTTAAAGATAGTGGCGCTGGTCACTTCGCTCAATGTATCGACAGCCTCCGAACCTATAATCCAACAACCAAAGTGGAGGTTCTGGTACCTGATTTTCGGGGTCGAATGGAAATAGCGCTTGAAAAACTGTCCGCGTGTCCTCCGGATGTTTTTAACCACAATCTTGAAACGGTACCAAGACTTTATAAAAAAGCGCGTCCCGGGGCTGACTATCAATGGTCCTTGACACTACTGAAAGAATACAAAGCCCGTAAGCCGGATGTGCTGACAAAATCCGGTCTGATGCTTGGGTTGGGTGAAACACTCGACGAGGTGCGGGAAGTGATGAAAGATTTGCGAGCACACGATGTTGATATGGTAACGCTGGGGCAGTACTTGCAACCCAGCAGAGACCACCTTGCGCTGGAGCGTTATGTACACCCGGATGAGTTTGCGGAGCTAGCGGAAGATGCAAAGGCAATGGGGTTCTCGCACGTGGCCAGTGGCCCGCTTGTTCGCTCATCCTATCACGCCGATTTGCAGGCCAAGGGCGAGTTCTCGTAGGGATTCTGCTGCCTTTGCCCGTAACGGAGATTTCAACTTAAACTTTGGTTGCAGGCGGCACAGTCCGGGTTTTTTGGCAGTTTCAGCTTGCGCCAGTCCATCGTCTTTGCGTCAAGTATCAATAGGTACCCGGCCAGGGTTTGGCCATTACCCACAATCAGCTTAATCACCTCCATCGCCTGAATAGAGCCGATGATGCCAACCACAGGTGCGGCAACTCCGTTTTCAGCACAGTTGAGTTGTTGGTCTCCAGCATTCTGGTAAAGACATTGATAACAGGCGCACTGGGGGTCGGCAGGATTGTATACCATTACCTGACCCTCCAGCTTTATTGCTGCTCCAGACACTAGAGCTGTTTTCGTTTTGACACAAACCGAATTAATAATAAAGCGGGTGTCGAAGTTATCTGTACAGTCGACAACTATTGTTATTGGGCCTGGCTGGCCGGACCTATCTCCCGCGGGGAAATCGTCGGTAAAACTTTCATTAATGATGGATTCCAGTTCATCCGCCGTGATTCGATGAGATACGGTTGTCACTTTGATAGTGGGATTTATCAAACCAATTGATTGAGCGAGTGAGACTGTCTTCTTTTGATTGATGTCGCTTACGCCGTGGGCAATCTGGCGTTGCAGATTAGAAAGGTCAACGTCATCATCATCAATCAGCACCAGATTACCGATACCCGCCGCGGCGAGATAAAGCCCAACCGGGCAACCGAGTCCCCCGGCACCAATGATAATGACCCTGGCAGCTAACAAGCTTTCCTGGCCTGCGATTTCTATGTCAGGGAGCATGATCTGGCGGCTATACCTGAGAAGTTGTTCGTCATTCATCATGGGTGATTACTCCAGGCCGCCATGACAGCACGGGGGATGTGGTTTGTGTCAGCGTAGACAGTAATATTTTTGTAGCCATTATCACGGAGCATCGCCACCACGCTGTATTGCTGATTGTACCCGTGCTCCAGTATCAATTTGCCGCCCTGTTTTAGGCAACGGGATGATTGGGTGATGATTTTTTTCAGATCTGCCAGGCCTTGATCTTGTGAAACAAGTGCCGATCCCGGTTCGAACTCCAGCGCAGTAAGATGTTTATCGTTGCTTTGAATATAGGGTGGATTTGACACGATTAGATCAAAGCCCTGTGAAGAGAGCGCCGTCAGCCAGTCACCCCTCAAGAGATTGATCTCGCCATTAGCCCATTCTGAAATGTTCTTTTTGGCAACCTGCAATGCACCTGTTGAGTAGTCTGTGGCAAATACTTCCCAGTCAGGGCGTTCACGTTTTAGCGCGATTGCGATGGCGCCAGTACCTGTGCCGAGATCGAGAACCCGGTGAAATACACCGGTACAACCTGTCAGTATCGTCTCAACCAACAGTTCGGTTTCGGGTCGCGGAATTAGCGTTTCGGGCGTGACAATCAGCTCCATATCCCAGAATCCCTGGCTTCCCAAAATATATGCAACGGGCTCACCGCTGGCACGACGATTGAGCAGTGCACGCAATTGTGCATATTCGTCATGAGTTAAAGGGTGGTCGCCATGTGCAAGCATCCAGCTCTTTGATTTATCAAGCACAAAAGACAGCAGTAGTTGGCAGTCAAGAGAAGGCGATTCTGAAGCAGATATTAGCTTCTTGCCAAATGCGCTGGCGTCCAGGATCGTAGGCGTGTTCGCGGACACTTGAATGTCTGTGGCCAAACCATCCCGGCAGGAGTGCCCGGTACTAGTCTTCATTCTCATCACCGAGAGAACTGAGCAGGTCTGCTTGATGCTCCTGGACCAGATGATCAATGATCGGTGACATGTCGCCCGCCATGGTCTGGGCTAATCTGTGCAATGTCAGGTTGATTCTGTGGTCGGTGACTCTGCTGTCCGGGAAATTGTAGGTCCTGATCTTTTCAGACCGGTCACCACTACCGACCAGTGTGCGCCTTGCTGCAGCTTGCTCATCAGATTGTTTTTGTTCCGCTTGATTCATTAGTTTTGCCTGTAACAGGCTCATGGCTCTTGCTTTATTTTTATGTTGCGAGCGCTCATCCTGGCATTCAACGACGACCCCGGTTGGAAGGTGAGTGAGTCGAACTGCAGAGTCGGTTTTGTTGACATGCTGGCCGCCGGAGCCTGACGCTCGATAGGTGTCGACTCTGAGATCGTTCTTGTCGATTGCAATTTCGTCCACATCCTCAACTTCAGGCATGACTGCGACGGTACAGGCTGAAGTATGAATGCGGCCCTGGGATTCAGTCTGCGGCACCCGTTGAACCCGGTGCGCGCCTGATTCAAACTTTAGTTGTCCAAAAACGTCTTTGCCTTCAATCCGGCTGATAATTTCCTTGTAACCGCCGTGATCCCCCTCCCGTTCATTCATGATTTCAACCTTCCAGTTTTTTGTTTCTGCAAAACGCTGGTACATTCGGAACAGATCGCCAGCAAAAATTGCAGCTTCATCGCCGCCAGTTCCTGCCCGGATTTCAAGAAAAACATTATGGGAGTCATTGGGATCTCGGGGTAACAAGAGTTTTTGTAACGACTGGTCCAGTTCCCTGACTTTTGCCTCAAGTGCGTCCAATTCGTCCGTGGCCATGTCTCTGATATCTTCGTCATCGTCGAGTGCAAGGACTTTTGTTTCTTCGAGTTCTGCAGTTACTCCTTCGTATTCCCGATAACATAAAACTACCGGTTCGATCTCTGCATACTCTCTTGAGTAGGCTCTAAAGGTGTTCTGATCAGAAATAACGTCGCCGTCGCTCATCAGTGCGCCGAGTTCTTCGTATCTTTCTAGCAATTGATCCAGCTTGGTCTTTAGTGTTGATTTCATTTTGTTTAGATTCTGTAATATTAGGTGAGGTATCTTTGTAGTCGGTGTGCTTTTTTGGACGTCGTGCAATCTAATAACTGCGCTGGCTACTAAGTTCTTAAGCTAACGGTTTAACTATTTGTTGTCATCCGGGTCGTCGTTGCCGAGTTGGTACAAGTCTTCCAGCGCGCCGAATATATCCTGGCGACCTTCGATGCTCGCCTGTTTTAGCTGGATACTCGGAATGTGAACAATTTTGTTGGTAAATTTGTTGGCAAACTGAGTCAGCACTTTGTCAGCACTTTCCCCTTTGGCTAAACGTTGTAGGGCAAGATTAAGTTCAGCATTTTTAATTTCCTCGTGATGCTTGCGAAATTTAACCAGTAGATCAACGGCATCCAGCGATCTATTGCTTTGCTGGAACTCTTTGACTGCTACTTCGATGATCGCTTCGGCTTCCAGAGCAGCTTCTTGTCGATTCTCCATGTTTTGAGAAATGATTTGTTGTAAATCGTCCACGCTATAAAGATAGACATCCGCAAGTTTGTCAACTTCAGGTTCAATGTCTCGGGGTACAGCCAGATCAACCATAAAAATTGGTTTGTGTTTGCGAGATTTAAGAGCGCGTTCAACCACTCCCTTGCCCAGAATGGGTAATTGGCTGGCAGTGGCTGAAATCACGATATCTGCATCAACTAATTGCCGGGTTAAATCGGCTAAATCCGTCGCTTCTGCATCTAGCTCGTTAGCAAGCGATTGTGCATGTGCGATCGTACGATTTGCGATAACCATTTTCTTTATGCCAGCATTGCGTAGATGACGGGCAACAAGTTCAATTGTATCGCCGGCCCCGATCAGGAGCGCATTACAATCGGAGACCCGCGCAAATAGCTGCCCGGCAAGATCAACTGCAGTCGAGGCGATAGATACCGGATTGTGGCCGATGGCGGTGCTTGTCCTGACCTTTTTTGCGATACGGTAAGTATTTTGAGACAGGCGCTTGAGCGAACTACCCAGGGTGTTGCTGGCGTCTGCAAAACCAAAACAATCTTTTAGTTGCCCCAGTATCTGTGGCTCGCCGAGCACCATGGAATCAAGCCCGGAGGCAACTCGCATAATGTGCTTGATGGAGCTATGGCCCCAATGGGTATAGGTTGATTCTTCGATCACGGAGGCAGGCACCGCGTGTTGCTCCGCCAGCCAATTAATAATGAGTTCTGGCTCATTGTGGCCGTGAATCGCGTACACTTCAGTCCGGTTACAGGTCGAAAGAATTGCCAGTTCCTTGAGTTTTACACTGTTAATCAAAGATTTGAGTGCACCCGGGATCTGGTCTGGCGTGAACGCCATCTTCTCCCGCAATGAGACGGGTGCCGTTGTGTGATTGATACCTACAACCAATAAATCCATATTGATCAGCTATTTGAGCCTGTATTCCTTCTTAATAGTGATTATTACACGAATGCGGTGCGAGAGCGTTGATCGACGTTTTAATGACTCCGTCGCCTGGGAAAAGTAGAATGAACCGGCACAGGGCAATTCCGCACTTACTTGGTGTTGTTGTGGCCAGATTGAAGGCCATGGTTTGCCATTTTACGTGTTTTGAAGCGATTCGCCCATTGATTATAGATATAGAGTTTTAGAGAGTGGATAAGCGCAGACTATTGAGTTCTAAAATTGATTTCCAGCTTCGACACGCGCTCGCTAAACTGAAGGAAACAGCCGGGAAAGTCATCTCTCCGGTAAGCAGACGAGGATTCAAGCTTTGCAATATCTACTACTAATTTTCACTGTGGCCATGCTATCCGGGTGCGCCTCGCAGATTCAATCGGGAGCGGAGTCAGATAAATCTGCCCAGGATAGTGCTATTGCCGCTGGTGATGTTGTGTCGACCGGGGTCGCTGGGGAAGACCGGCACCTTGATCATGTGCCGGTTGTTAAGAAGCCGGGGCCGAGGGACTATCCCGTTGCTCCCTTCCCAAAAGATGTGCTCTATCAGCTATTAGTCGCAGAAGTGGCGGGTTATCGGGGTGAGTACAGTATCGCCCTGGAGAAGTACGTTGATATTGCGCTGAAAACCCGTGATGCCGGTGTCGCCCAGCGGGCCGCAATGCTTGCGGTTTACCTGAAAAAATACGACCAGGCACTGAGCACCGCGAAAATATGGGCGGAGCAGGAACCGGACAGTATCGAGGCGCACCGATATGTGTCTGAACAGCTACTTCGAACCGGCGACATGGAGCAGGCAATCACCCATATGGAAGTGATTAAATCGCTGGGTGGTCTCGCCAACTTTGAGAGTTTTGCCTATTCCGCCGCGAATATGGATGACAAAGGCCGTGAAGTACTACTTGAAGCCATGACCCGAATGTTGGCTCAGTATCCCGGTGACCAGCAGTTGATGTTTTCGAAAGCGGTACTGCTTGAGCAAAGTGGTCAGCTGGAGGCGGCACTGCAGATCGCAAATGAGTTATTGGTCCAGAGCAAGAATCTCAATGTCATTGTTCTCAAGGTGAATGCGCTTAAAGATCTGTTGAGAACCGAGGAAGCACTCACGTTTTTGGAGTCGACGATTGCATCTTTAAGTGATAACCGGCGACTGAGACTGATATACGCGCGTATGCTGTTTGAAGCTGAACGTCTGGTTGATGCGGAAAAGCAATATGAACAGGTACTCGAACAGGCGCCGAACGACGGTGATATCTTGTTTGCGCTGGCGCTTATTTCCATGGAGCAGGGCAAAGATGAGGCTGCAAAAGGCTACCTGAACCAGATGGTTCGCTGGAATAGAAGAGCGAACGAAGCACACTACTATTTAGGTAGCATCGCAGATAAGCAGAAAAATATTCCCCTTGCGCTCCGTGAGTACGGGTTGGTAACACCGGGCCTTGAGTATTTGCCAGCGCAGGTGCGTATCGCGGCTTTATTGGTTGATCAGGGTCGATTGAACGACGCCAGAGCCCATCTTGAAAATCAAAGGGTCAATAATCCGGATCGTTACAATCAATTGGTGATGATTGAAGCCCAGCTTCTCAGTGAGCGTGGTCATGAGAACGAATTTTTTGAGTTGATGGACCGGGTGTTGCAGGAGCAACCTGAAAACATCGAGCTGCTTTATTTCAGAGGTATGACCGGCGAACGCATGGGTCGATTGGACATTCTTGAACGTGACCTGCTGCAGGTCATTAAAATTGACCCAGACAATGCGGATGCGATGAATGCGCTGGGCTACACCTTGACCGATCAGACCGACAGGCACGAAGAAGCGTTGGTATTAATTGAGCGCGCGCTTGAAATAAAGCCCAATGAGGCGGCGTTTATCGATAGTCTCGGTTGGGCCCAGTATCGACTTAAAAACTATAAGGATGCCGTGACAAATCTGCGAAAAGCGCTGTCGATGTTTAATAATGACGAGGTAGCCGCCCACCTTGGCGAGGTGTTATGGGTGAGCGGACAGCAGGAGGAGGCGCAATCTGTCTGGCAAAAAGCACTCGATCTGCGTCCGGACAGCGAGATTCTGAAGCGGGTGATTCAACAGTTTGTTAATCCCTAGTTGATGTTAAGCAGCCCTGTAACAGCGTCCCCTGTTGGGTTCTCCGGAATGGTTCGGCAGCCTTGAGTATGCGCAACCCATCCATCACCTGCTGGATAAGGCTGATATCACTATGTGCCATCAGCTTCCTGTCCGGATGTATTGCCAGGGCACCAGTGCCGATGGATGCGAGTTCACTTGCGGATGCCGTCGCCTGGACAGCGCAGGGCAAAATGGCTTATGACCTGAATGGGGAACGTGGCAACTTTTCCTTTAACTGGATTCAGGCTGGCGAAACATTCAATATTTACCTCTATGGTCCATTGGGGATATCGGTTGCGACGGTTACCGGTGACGGGACTGGCGCAAGGATAGAAACCGTCGACGGCCAGGCAAGAAACGCAAACAGTGCGGACCAGTTGGTTCAGGAAACCCTTGGCCTTACAATGCCGGTTTCGGCAATGATCCACTGGATTAGAGGAATACCTCAGCAGAGCCGTCAACGATTGCTTAAACGGTCGGTCAAAACGACCCGTGAGCCAGTGTCAGAGTTCACCCAGATGGGCTGGCATGTTGCCATACTGCGTCGTGATGAACGCACCAACCCGAGTCGAATACGGATTACCAGAGCTGGTGCCAGGCTCCTTGTGGTTGTCAAAGCCTGGGATTACTGATGTTAGTACTGTCTTCACCTTGTAAAATTAACCTGTTTCTCCATGTGACGGGACGTCGTCCCGATGGTTATCATGATTTGCAGACCGCATTTCAACTATTGGATTATTGTGATCGAGTCACGATCGAGCCCGGCGATAAGCTGGAGGTTGAAGACATGCCGGGTGTCAAAGGGGAAGATAATCTGGTTTATCGTGCTGCCAGTTTGTTGAGAGACCAGGTATCAGGCAAACAATCAGGACCCAAGCGACCCGGAAATGGCAGCGCTCCCGGTGCTCGAATCAAAATCGAAAAACAGATTCCGATGGGTGCCGGACTTGGTGGCGGTAGCTCAAACGCTGCCACGGTACTTCATGGGCTCAATCTATTGTGGGATCTGGGCTTATCAACCGCGGAGTTATGCAAAACCGGTTTAAGTCTGGGTGCGGATGTCCCGGTGTTTATCACGGGATTTAGCGCCTGGGGTGAAGGTGTCGGGGAGAAACTTGAGGTTCTTGAATTGCCCGCTAAATGGTTTTTGGTGGTAAAACCAAATTGTGAAATCTCGACTGCTGAAATCTTTTCAAATCCGGAATTGACACGGAACACAAGTCCGATCACAATAGCCCGCTTTTTGGAGGGGGGGTCCCGGAACGACTGCGAAGTCATTGTCCGGAAACAATACCCTGAAGTAGATGACGCGTTAACGTGGCTATGCCGCTGGGGCCTTGCTAGAATGACCGGCACAGGTTCATGCGTATTCATCGAGCTTGATTCCAAAGAAAAGGCACAAGACATTCAGTTGCAGGTTCCAGGCAACTGGCGATCTTTTGTCGCTGAAGGCATAAACCGGTCACCCTTATTGGGAGAGCTTGAGTTAGAAAAGCTTAAATAATAAGGATTCAGGTCTGAAGAGCTAAGAACTGGCTTTAAACAGATAAAGGTAAGTGTTTCAGCATCAGTATTGCAGCGACTGGCGGTACTGATAAATGTAGTTTAAGTCGTTTTATGTAGTCTCTTTATGCAGAGAATGGGGTGTCGCCAAGTTGGTAAGGCACAAGGTTTTGATCCTTGCATTCGTAGGTTCGAGTCCTGCCACCCCAGCCATGCATCTACAGCTGAGTAATCATTGCACTCATTTTAAGCATGCCCTGCAGAACACTGGACAATATCCGTGGCCGAACTGAAGATTTTTTCTGGTAATGCTCACCCTGAGTTGGCAAACCGGGTCGGTGATCGACTCCGTATGCCGTTGGGTAACGCAAAAGTTGGCCGCTTCAGTGATGGTGAGGTCAGCGTTGAGATAGATGAGAATGTTCGTGGCAAAGACTGTTTTGTCATTCAGCCGACCTGCGCACCCACCAATGATAATTTGATGGAGTTGATTGTGATGGTCGACTGCTTGAAAAGAGCGTCGGCGCAACGAATCACTGCGGTCATTCCTTATTTTGGCTATGCCCGGCAGGATCGAAGGGTCAGGTCCGCCAGAGTACCCATCACCGCAAAAGTTGTCGCGGATATGTTGAATCACTGCGGTGTCGACAGAGTACTTACGATTGATTTGCACGCAGACCAGATCCAGGGGTTCTTTAATGTCCCCGTGGACAATATTTACGCGACACCGGTGATGTTGACAGACATCGAACGGCAGGCGTACGAGAATTTAATGATCGTTTCACCGGATGTTGGTGGTGTGGTTAGGGCAAGGGCTATGGCCAAGCAATTATCCGATATGGACCTCGCCATTATTGATAAGCGGCGACCTAATGCCAATCAGGCTGAGGTGATGCATATCATCGGTGATGTTAAGGGCAGAACCTGTTTGCTGGCGGATGACATGGTTGATACTGCCGGTACCCTGTGTGCCGCCGCCGATGCACTCAAGGCAAACGGTGCCGTAAAAGTCGTCGCCTACTGCACACACCCGGTGTTATCGGGGAATGCGATTGAGAACATAGAGAAATCGTCAATAGACGAGTTGGTGGTCACAGATACCATCCCATTGAGAGCAGAGGCTGTGAACTGTAAGAAGATTCGCCAGCTAAGTATTTCAGATGAACTGGCAGAGTCTATCCGCCGGGTCAGTAATGAAGAGTCGCTAAGCGCACTATTCAGTAAAAGAATTCAACCCGCACTGTTTTAACAGTCTGTCAGGCCTCCGCATGAATGTGAGTAATCGCTTCAAGCTGAATTCTGCGCTGTTATGAACCGTGAGAGTGAATAAAAATGTCTCATGTGAGGCACCCCGGGTGACTAATTGTAGTCCACGGGAAAACGTCAGGTGACTGCGGTCGCAGTAGTCCCTGACTTAATTTTTGGAGAATGTAAGATGGCAAACGAATTCGAGCTAACTGCCGAACCGCGAACTGACCTGGGGAAAGGTGCGAGCCGCCGCCTGCGTCGGCTTGCTGATCTTGTTCCTGCTGTGATTTATGGCGCGGGAAAAGATCCGGTATCAATTAGTCTTCAGCACAAAGACATCCACAAAGCCTGTAGTAACGAGGCTTTCTTTGCACACATCATCAAAATTAATGTTGCTGGTGGTAGTGATAATGCAATTATTAAAGACCTGCAAAGACACCCTGCAAAAGACCGCATTATGCATGCTGACTTTCTACGGGTTCAGATGGACCAGGAAATCACTGTTGAAGTACCATTCCACTTTCTTAACGAAGATATCTGTGTCGGCGTTAAACAGGATGGCGGCATGATTTCCCACGTTCTAACCTCCGTTGAAATTACCTGTTTACCAGGTGCACTGCCGGAGTACATAGCAATCGACGTGGCAGAAATGAAGCTTGGTGACACTATTCACATGAGTGAAGTGAAGTTGCCAGAAGGTGTTGAAATACCGGAACTGGCCCAGGGTGAAGATCACGACCAGGTTGTTGTTGCAATTAATGCAAGCCGGGAAGAAGTTGAAGAAGATCTTGATGATGATGTTTCCGCAGCAGATGTGCCCGCTGCCGGTGACGTACCTGAAGAACCTGAAGACTAGATCGCTGATACTGATCTAAGAGGTTAGCCATGAGTCCACGATTAAGGCTGATGGTTGGTATCGGGAATCCGGGAGCGCAATATGCAAGAACCAGACACAATGTAGGTGTTTGGTTTGTCTCCCGGTTTGCTGACCAGCAAGCGGCAAGTTTCAAGGACGAAAAGAAGTTCTTTGGCCAGGTCGCGACGACCCATGTTGAGGGCCAGGAAGTTAAGCTTCTGATTCCTAACACCTACATGAATGAAAGCGGTAAATCTGTCGGTGCCCTTGCGCATTTCTATAAAATTCTACCCGAGGAAATACTGATTGTGCACGACGAGCTCGACCTTGAGACCGGGATTATTCGGTTTAAACAAGGTGGCGGACTTGCCGGACATAACGGGCTTCGGGATATCACGCGGGCACTCGCCGGCGAGCAAGGCTTCAATCGGCTGAGAATTGGTGTGGGTCATCCGGGTAACAAGGAACAGGTGACCGGACATGTACTGGGTACCGTGAGTCCGCAAGATGAGGACATGATATGGCACTGTATCGAAGAGGGCATACGGCATATTCCCCTGGTCGTGCGGGGTGAATGGCAACCAGCGATGAATACGTTAAACGGTTTCAAGGCTGAGCCCTAGTGCCGGGTAGAAACCGGGCAACAAGTAAATTTGATAAAAGCTCCTCTTGAGAGCGATGGATAAAATTATGAGTACTCGCTATGGGATTTAATTGCGGCATTGTTGGCTTGCCTAATGTGGGGAAATCAACGCTGTTTAATGCCTTGACGAAAGCAGGAGTAGGCGCGGAAAACTTCCCGTTCTGTACCATCGAGCCCAATTCCGGTGTTGTACCCATGCCTGATCCAAGACTGGATCAGCTTGCAGAAATTGTGAAACCACAAAGAGTTGTCCCGACCTCCATGGAGTTTGTGGATATCGCTGGTCTGGTCGAGGGTGCTTCCAAAGGTGAGGGGCTGGGCAACCAGTTTCTGGCGAATATTCGGGAAACCGATGCGATCGCCCATGTGGTCCGATGTTTTGACGATGAGAATATCACC
>Ga0206123_10000903_pt1 | contig 28625 bp, 22 predicted proteins | sample Helgoland_Spring_2_FD_160086 | JGI IMG/M metagenome (GOLD analysis project Ga0206123, IMG submission 160086) | Pelagic subsurface seawater microbial communities from Kabeltonne, Helgoland, North Sea - Helgoland_Spring_Bloom_20160316_1 | ecosystem: Environmental > Aquatic > Marine > Epipelagic ...
AAACCCATCAGAATCCGGATGAATATTAATAGCCAGAATCCACTATATGCAAAAGCTGGAGTAATAATGGTAAAAATTGACCAAAGGAATACTCCATAGGCTAAAACAATTTTGCCTCCATATTTATCAGCAAGATATCCTCCAAGGGTCATGCTAAACATATAGCCAAAATAAAATGATCCTAATATTAAGCCAACCTGAGATTCAGTCCAGCCAAACTGTTCTTGCATTGGAATAATTGCAACAGAGATATTTACTCTATCGATATAGCAGATAAATACTGCAAGAAACGACATAAAAACTAATTTAAAACGCTCAGGAACTATCATAGGTTAAATAATATTAACCTATAAAAGTTACTTTTGCTTTTTGAGTCTTTTTATAAGATCTTTTAAATTTAAATTTCCTGGTGAACCTGGTGATGAATTCATTGGTTTAGAGGATATTGCTCCTTTTTCATTTTTAGAGCTCTTAATGCTATTGTAAGCATCTCTAAAAGCCACTCCTTTGGAAACTAGATCATAAACTTTATCAGTCATTCTCATATCATCATCAATAAATTTTAGTGATTGTGCTTTATTAATATCTATACTTTTAATGAGATTTGGAAGGATGCTCATAGTTTTGATAGCAATATCAAACCCTCTAACTAGACTCCTCTTAGTTAGTTGAAGGTCTCTATGATATCCACTGGGAAGTGATATTAGGTTTTCTAGTTCAGATGCATAACCAGCTATTATTGAATAATTTGCTCTCATGATCTCAATAACATCAGGGTTGTGCTTATTGGGCATGATTGATGATCCTGTTGAATACTTTGTATCAATTGATAAAAGGTTAAATTCTTGAGATAAGAATAAACTCATATCCCAAGAAAATTTTCTAATATCCATCATAGGCTGTTTAATTGCACTAAGAATTTGTGTTTCATATTTACCTCTACTATTCTGAACATACATACTATTTAGCTGCAATCTACTAAAATCTAAATCATCTTTAGTAAACTCCCTGTCTAGTGGGAGATTTACACCATAGCCTGCAGCAGTTCCAAGCGGATTGGAATCTATCCAATTATATGTAGCATTTATAAGATCATGATTATCAATAAATGATTCAGCATAAGCAGAAAACCAAAGGCCCCATGAAGATGGCATGGCTCTTTGAAGGTGTGTATAGCCTGGCATGGGAATATTTTCATGTTTAATAGCCATATCCAAGAAAGAGGTAGCGATCTTTTTATTTAAGCTATTTAATTCTTTTAACTTATCTTTAGCAAAGAGTCTCATAGCAACAGCAACCTGATCATTTCTGCTCCTTCCTGTATGAACTTTTTTTCCTAAGTCACCATGAGCTTCTGTAAGAAAAAATTCTATTGCTGAATGACAGTCCTCGTATTCGTCAGTAAGAATAAAATTATTAGACAGGTAATCCTTTTTTAACTTTTTTAGGGATCTTAATAACTTGGTTAATTCGCCTTTCTTTATTAATCCAATATTGCAAAGTGCTTTAATGTGAGCAGATGTTGCATCAATATCATATAACAATAATGATCTATCAAGCTCAATATCCTCTGCAGCTAAAAATAAGCTAATTTCTGAAGATGGGACTTCTGAATTAGTATTCCATATTTTTTTAGTCATATTTAATTCCTGTTAGATTATTAAGATTACATGAGATATTTAAGTTTTGTATTGCCTGAGTTGCCGCACCTTTAAGGAGATTGTCTATAACACAACATATTGTTATATTTCTTTTTGATTTATCGATAGAAAAACCTCCAATAATTGCTTGGTGGGTTTTTGCAACATTATTTATCATAGGCTCAGCTTCAATCACGCTTACAAGGTTTTTTTCTTTGTAATAATCTTTATAAAGTTTTATCAATTCTATTAATTCTATTTCTCTTGAAATCTCTATATGCGATGTAATTAAAATACCTCTAAAAAAATTAGCTACATGAGGACTAAAAAATGTTTTGCTATACCCATGCACTCTCACCTCTCTCTCATGAATATGATTGGTTAATTTGTAAGGAATAATATTATTAGCAAGATTTTTAGAATCATTTTTATCATTTGGAGATGATCCAGCCCCACTGAATCCTGAAATACCTACCGCAACTAATTTATCTTTTACAAGATTTATAATTGGAGCTACTGATAGCTGCATAGCAGTTGCATAGCAACCAGGATTAGATATATTTACATTAAGATCATGATCATGTACTTCTGGGACTCTATATGCCCATCTATCTTCAAATCTATGATCAGAACTTAAATCTAAGATAATTATGGTTGAAGAAACCTTTCTGATAGTTTCTACATATTTATATGACTCGTTATTTGGTAAGGCTAAAATTACAATATCAATATTTTTAAGATCCATATTGTTAGTTGAAAGTAATGAGTATGATAAATTTTTATTCTTTGTATAGTTGGGCACCTTATCCCCAGAGGAGCTGGAGGAGAAGGCTTGCTTCAATAGGAAGTTAGGATGATCATTGATTAGCTTTACTATTTCCTGGCCCACGTAACCTCTTCCACCAAGAAGAGCAATATTAAAATTTTTAATCATAAATAATTGTCCTAGGTTGTTTTGATGCAAACTCTATACAAGATATCAATTCATCTAAATCATCTATTCCTATCCAAAAAACATGCCATTTACCTATTTTTTGAAACCCATCAGCAGCATCTTTATAAAATTTATTTATGGTATTTGAAGACTTAGATCTCCAAAAAATCTTCTTGTTTTCTTTAATCATTTTCTTCCACATTGCATTGCCAAGACCCTCGCCCTTTGCAGATGGAATTACTGAAAATTTATCCATATAAGTCACTTTATGGTCATTTGATAACACAATTGCAGACCTAGCACAGTCACTAATTAAGTAACTCTTCGCTCCATTTTTAAAATAGTCTTCAATAAGACTGCCATTAAAAGATGATTCTAAGATATTTTTTAAGGTTATGGTTTGATCCTGATCGACTGACTTAAAGGTGCTTATGCTATGGCCAGCTTTAACTAAAGTTCCAGAACCGGCATCAGTGAATAGTTCTTTACTTAAATGGAGGGGAGTAGTTATTGATACAGAGCTTTTAGACGGCAAAATATCAGTTAATAATTTTATTTGCTGAAGTTTTAATTTCATTCCTGAATGCAACCAGCTTTCTTTCATTAATTGCTCATAATCATCATTGATATTTATATTGGTGATTAATTGATTATTTTCATTAAATATTCCACCAACTTCAGAGAGAAAAATAACTTTATCAGGCATGATTGATTTAGCTAGCGCCATTGTTGCCATGTCAGCATTTATATTTACATGCTGCATACTTTCCGTTTTGCCTAAAGGCGATATTACAGGAATAAGCCCTTTTCTTATGGCTTCTTTAATCTTGGTGATTTCTACACCTTTAACATCTCCTACAAAACCCAATCTATCATTACTTATCTCACAGCTAAAAATATTATCTGTAAATGAAATAGCATTAATATTGTTCCTATTTAGCAACTCAACTAAATTATTATTTTCATCAGTAAAAACTTTTACTGCAGTCTTTAAAACCTTTTCAGAACTTACCCTTTGTCCATCTATAAAAGAAAAATCAATTTTTTTTCTTTCAAGCTCTTCGCTGAGCATAGGTCCGGCGCCATGCACAATAATAGGTATAAGGCCAACTTCATTAAGAAACCCTATTGAAGAAATTAAATTATCTACGTCATTTTTAAGTATTGCTCCGCCAACCTTAATTAGTGCAAACCTATAATCATCAGAAGAAAACCTTTCTATATATTTTCTTATTTCCTTCTCACTACTCATACCGCTGAGAAGTTTTATGAAAGTATTTTTTGTATGGGTCTTATTCATTATTTATTTTTATTAACATCTGCCCATGTTGCCGTACTCTGACCGAGTAGCTTTATGAACCCAGTTGATTCGTCTGAAGTCCAAGATGCTGATTGAGCATAAACTGCATCACTTTTGACAAGCTTCTTTTTTGCATCTACTCCAACAGCATCAGCCCTTCCAGCGGTTAAATTAATCTCCACTGTTCCACTAACAGAAGATTGAATATCTTCAAGAAAGTTCTCAAGGTTTCTAGATAATGGATCAAAATAGAACCCGCTATAGACTAATTCCACCCATTTTTTTCCAATAGTAGGCTTAAAGTGGTTCTGCTTATCTGTGAAAACTATTTCTTCAAGCGCTTTATGAGCTTTCTGAAGGATTGTTATACCTGGAGCTTCAAATAAAATTCTACCTTTGATTCCTATAATTGTATCTCCAGTAAAAATCTCCCTTCCTACACCATAATTGCCGCCTAATACATTTAAATTTCTTAAGAGATCTGGTCCATTTAAGGCCTTGCCATTAACTTTTTTGGCCTCACCTCTTACAAAATCAATTGTTATTTTTTTATCTTTCTTTGGATACTCACTTGGCTTTCTACATAATATATAACTTTGATCAGATGGTTGATTCCATTCATCTATTTCAGAGCCTGAAACTGTGGCACCCATAATATTTTCATTTACGCTATATTTAGAACTTAAAGATGAAACTTTAAAACCTCTTTCAATAAGATAGTTCTTTTCATACTCCCTAACATCCTTAGTAATGTTTTGAATTTCTCTAATGGGAGTGATAGTTTTAAAATTTCCAAGAGCTTGAATAGACAGATCGAACCTGACCTGGTCATTACCCATTCCCGTGCATCCATGCGCAATATTTTTAGTCTTTAATTTTTTACATAAAGAGACAGCTTCTTTAACTATTAAATACCTATCAGAACAAAGGGCTGGATATCTATCTTGATATAAAGAACCTGACCAAATTAGAGGTTTAATAATCTCCTTCCATAAAAGCTTGTCTATATTTTTATTAACATGCTTTTTTGCGCCAAGCTCTAGGGCTCTTTTTGTTATTAATTCCTGTTCTTGCAATGATGTTCCCCCAGTATTAATAAAAATAGTGTGGACCTCGAAGCCTTTTTCAAGTAAATATGGAACACAAAAACTTGTATCTAGTCCGCCTGAAAATGCTAAAACAATTTTTTTCATTTCTCTTCCTTTAATAATTTTGTTAATAATGATTTTTGCACATGCATTCTATTTTCTGCTTCTTGAATAGCTACGCAGTAATCAGAATCCATGACTCCATCGGTAGCCTTAATATTTCGTCTTAGAGGAAGACAGTGGCTAAATTTTGCATTGTTAGTCATCGCCATTTTTTCTTCATCAACAATAAAATGTTTGTATTGATCTCTTATGAGCTTTTCCTCTTGAGGATTTCCATAATAATTCAGAGACCCCCAGCTTTTTGCGTAAACAATGTCAGCATCTTTGTAGCCTTGGTTAATATCGTGCGTAACCTCGAATGAAGCCCCGTTTACTTTACAATTTTCTTTAGCTTGGTTTGTGTAACTATCATGAAGTAAATAGTCTTTACTTGGACAAAGTAATTTTACGTTCATTCCAAATTTACTAGCAATTAATATTGATGAGTTTGCAACTGCTGTATTCAGTGGTTTTGGATGATATGTCCAAGTGAGTAAATAATCTTTGCCAGAGAGATCTCCTAATTCTTCTTGCATTGTTAAAATATGGGCAAGCTCCTGACATGGATGTGTAATTGTTTCCATATTAACAACTGGAACAGAGGCGTATTTAGCAAAACTATTAATAACATTATCAGACAGATCGTCTTCTAAGTTTCTAAATTTAGGAAATGCCCTTATTGCTATAAGGTCACAATATGAAGATAGTACTTTAGCAACTTCAATAATGTGCTCTTCGGTCTCTCCATCCATAACCTCATTTAACTTAAATTCAATTGGCCAAGCATCTTTTCCAGGATGAAGCACTACTGCAAGACCACCCATCTCCTGAATGCCAATCTCAAAACTTGTTCTAGTTCTCATTGATGGATTAAAAAACAATAAAGCTACAGATTTATTTTTTAAATTATTTTGGAACTTATTAACTTTTAATTCTTTTGCATAATCTAAAATATCTTGCAAGTCAGACTTTGACCAATCTTGTGTAGAAATAAAATTTTTCATAATTACCTTTATTTAAATAAAAAAAAACCCAGCACAAGCTGGGTCTAATTCACAATAGAAGAGACCCAGCTATATTGCCGGTACCCGTCTTGGTTGTGTGTTTATGTTAATCATCGAAAAGATTATATCTATAAATAAAACTTTGTAAACAGGTTAAAAACTCTATTTTTTTATCTTTAAAGTTAAGTGCTTATGGAAATTTACAATTGCTTTTTCAAAAAATCCAAATGTGAGATGAGTATTAGCAGCTGTGGTAACGGTCTCTTGGATTTTACGAGCAGCTTCTCTATCTTCACTCTGACCTGACTCATATACAAATTGGGCATCTCTTTTTGCATCCTCAAGAGTTGTGCCCTCGCCATCTTCTTTATCGTTAAAAACAAGATAGCTAATTGTTTTCACACTTGAAGGAGTTAGAGGTTCCATTATCGTTAGACTAGTATGTTTGGATAGAACGGAAACGCTTGCATTAGGAAAAAGATGAAACACTGAGGTAGCAACCCCATTGAGCTTTCTTTTAATGGGATCTATCTCTCTAATTTTTTCTATTCTTTTAAAAGGAAAAATAACTCTTGAGTTTGGGCCATCGGTTTCAACAATATTGATATTGTTTAGGCCATATGGGTAAAACGTATTTTTGTGAAGTGATTTTATATGGTAACCCTCTAATAATGTTTCTGTGAGTAATTTCCAATTTGTTTCATCTGTAACTTCACCATGATCAAACAACTTTGATTTAGCTCCAAAAAAATTAAATGAGTTTTTAAAAAAATCATTGTCTATTGCTCCCTCTTGCTGAACATAGACTATGCCTCCGTTTTCAGCCGCACTTATCTCAACGAGACCATTTTCTGCATTATCTAGGTTTGGAAATCCATCTTGTCCAGGTACATTTTTCAATGTGCCGTCTAAGGCATATGACCATGCATGGTAAGGGCACACAAAAGCTTTCTTCTTACAACCACTTCCACTTGCAACCTTCATTCCTCTATGCCTACAAGCATTGATGAATGCTCTTACTTGACCATCCTCACCTCTAACAACTAAAAGAGGAGTTCCAGATGCTCTTCTTGCTATATAGCTACCATTTTCAATTAATGCAGCAGATGGGCAAAATGGAATGGGCAAACTTCTTAAAAGTTTAATTTCTAAATCAAAACGTTCTTGGGTGTAGTAATTTTCTACTGGCTCTTTCCATATCTCACTACCTAGATCTGTAGTCCCATTATCGATATGATTGAATATTCTTTCAATTGCCTCTGGATCATTTAAAAAATTGTTGCTTGAGTAACTGTTTATAGATTTTTTCATAAAATTTATTAAAAAATTAATTATAAACTGGAATCATATCTTTTATGGCAATATGCAAAGAATAATAAATGGTAGGGATGGAGGGAGTCGAACCCCCACGCCTTGCGGCACTTGGTTCTAAGCCAAGCGTGTCTACCAGTTCCACCACATCCCCACACGCAGAGGCATTATATATATTATTAATAAGTATTGGAAAGGTTTATTTTTATTAAATTAAAGGTCGTATGATATTTCATTTCTTCTTTTTTTCTGTAAATAATACAAGCAGGAAAAAAGAAGTAACATTGTAAGAAAAGTATAAACAGAATGCTTATAAAAACCCTCATAAATAAAACTAAAAAGCCTAGCTACCATCATACAACCAACAATATAGATAAGAATATTCCCAATTTGAACTTTTGAAGAAGAGTAAATAAATCTAATAGTTAAATATCCAGCAGCAAGAAAGAAACCACCATAAGTTCTAACAAATATTGCCATAGGGTCTGAGGTTACTTCAAAAGGAACGTATATATGATTGGTGTCAGGTGTAACAATTGTTAAAAAACCAATTAGAAGCATAGCTAACCCACATAGCCCAAGTATTAGCCTTGCAATTATCATAAAACACCTAACAAATATAAAGCCAAGATAAATGATAAAGACCCAATGAACATCCAAAAGTACATTTCTTTATGGTTGTTAAATTTGTATGAGTTAATGGCTAGAAAACAACTAAATATTGGAGCCAATACAACAATTCCATAACCAATCAAAAGTGCTAATGGAATGAATGCTAGTACTAGAAATAACTGAAGTGCTATCTTATTCATTTAGTAATAAAACTACTATTCGCTATCAAAGTCAAATACTGTTTAGTCGCCATCAATTAAAACAGTTTCAGGCAGAGATTTAAGGTTTGTAACTTCTGTTTGAATTTCGAACATAGTTTGATTAATTTGTTTTTTATAAGACTCAAGAGCCCGGATAGAATCATCGATTAATATTAGCTGAGTTTCTAAAGATTTGATATCTTGAGGGAGTGTGCTTAGTTTGTCATAGCTTTGTCTTAAGGAATTGAATTGACCCTTTAAATTTGATAATTCCTCAATTTGTAATTCTAAAATATTAATTGTATTTTTCAATTGAGAATTAACAGATTTAAGATCTAAGTTTATATTCGCATCAACCTCTTTGAGCTTTTTAATATCTAACTTATTTCTTTTATTACTAAGATCCCAAAGCTTTCTAACCTCTTTGTCTAAAAACTGTAAAGAAGCGCTAATCCCGCTCATTGAATCCATATTACTTTCATCAACTAAGCTGAGTTGCTCTTCAAGTATTGCAATACGATCATCCAGAATTTTTAGAGAATTTTCTTTATCTTTAATGTCTGAGTTTTGCCACAAAGCTAGAAGTAAGATAGACATTAAAACAAGTACATAAATTAAACCTACAAACAAACCGCCACTATTTGAATTTTTTAAATATGATGGAGATGGTTTATCTACTTTGATTTCTGAATTCATATATTAAAAAAAATTATGGTTTATACTTATATTTTACATAACAAATGAACAATTATGAATTTAGATTTTTCAGATGACCAAAAATATTTGCAAGAAGAAGCAAGAAAATTTTTTGATAAAGAAAACACTTTAAAGTCATCAAGAAATATTTTAGAAAACAAGCTTCATACTGATGAATGTCTATGGAAAAAAGTTGTTGATTTGGGATGGACCGGTATAACAATTGCTGAAGAATATGATGGTCTGGGTTTAGGCCACCTTGAGCTATGCGTCCTTGCAGAGGAAATGGGGAGAGTTCTTGCACCTATTCCTTTTTCATCATCTGTATACCTTTTTACTGAGGCAATTAATAAATTTGCAAGTGATGAGATAAAAAAAGACATTCTTCCAAAACTAGTTTCAGGCGAAATTGTTGGAACAATTGCAGTAACTGAAGAATTGCATGCACCTACTTCAAAAAATATTACTACTACTGTTAAAAACAATATAGTTTCAGGGACAAAAATAGCAGTTCCAGATGCAAAAATTGCCACTCATTCAATTGTTGTTGCAAAGTCAGATAATGGCATAGATCTTAGGTTAATTGATCATTCATTAGACGGAATATGTATCAATCATACCAATAGCGTAGATGAGAGTAGAGGGCATTTTTCTATGTCTATCGAAAACGTTCCCACTTTGCTTATAGGTGAAGAAGATAACGGTTGGGAGTGTTACGAAAGACTTGTTGATCAGGCTGCTGTGTTATTTAGCTTTGAGCAGCTTGGTGGTGCTCAAGCCTCTATGGAAATGGCTCTTAGTTATGCTAAAGAAAGGTATGCATTTGGAAGGCAAATAGGCTCATTTCAGGCAATAAAGCATAAACTTGCTGATATGTATATTTCTATAACATTAGCAAAGTCTAATTCATATTATGCTGCATGGGCTTTATCAACAGAATCACCAGACCTACCTATTGCATCTGCTACTGCGCGTGTAAGCTCAACAAAGGCATTTCAGTTTTGTTCAAAAGAAAATATTCAAACACATGGAGGCAATGGTTTTACATGGGAATATGATTGTCATCTATTTTATAGAAGATCAAAATTACTTTCAGTGAATTTAGGTTCAATATCTAATTGGAAAAATAGACTTGTTACAGGTCTTGAAAAATCAAACGTAAGTTAGAGGAAAAATATGGATTTTAATGATACAAAAGAACAGGCTGAATTTAGAAAAAAATGCAGAGATTGGTTAGAAGCCAATGCCTCCCTAAAATCAGAAAAAGCTAATAATTCTAATTTTGAAAATAATGATTATCTACAATCAGCAAAAGACTGGCAAAAGAAAAAATTTGATGCTGGATGGGCAATGCTTCATTGGCCTAAAGAATATGGAGGGATTGCGGCCTCACCTATTGAAAGAATTATCTGGAATTCAGAAGAGGCAAAATTTGATGTACCTCGAGGTATATATGACATAGGTTTAGGCATGTGCGGTCCAGTAATGATGCAATATGCAACTCAAGAACAAAAAGAAAGATATCTTCCTACAATGGCTGAAGGCAAAGAAATATGGTGCCAATTGTTTTCTGAACCATCTGCTGGCTCGGATGTTGCTGGCTTAAGAACAAAGGCTGAGCAAAAGGGTGATAAGTGGATCATCAATGGTCAAAAGGTATGGACATCAGGTGCGCATTATAGTGATTATGGAATTTTAGTTGTGAGGCATGACCCGAATTTACCTAAACATAAAGGGATGACATTCTTTTTTGTTGATATGAAGTCCCCAGGCATAGATATTAGGCCTATAAAACAAATTACAGGTGGTTCAAGTTTTAATGAAGTTTATTTTAATGATGTAGAAATACCAGATACCCAAAGACTAGGAGAGATTGGAGATGGATGGAAGGTTGCAATTACAACATTAATGAATGAAAGACTAGCTGTGGGTGATGCTAATGGAGCTGATGTTAATGAAGCATTTAAGTGGGCAAAAGGTCAGGATGGTATTGGTGGCAAACTAATTGAAAATATGGCTGCAAGGGAATCTATTGCTGATTGGTATTGTGAAGCGAATGGCTTAAAAAATACCAAGCTTAGAACTATGTCTGCGTTATCCAAAGGAGATACTCCTGGTCCTGAGGCTTCAATTACAAAGATAGTAAGTGCTAATAAGCTTCAATCAATAGGTAATTTTGGAATGGATTCATTAGATATGGCTGGTATGTTACAAACTGATGATAGTAATATTCATGACTTTCAATCAGCATGGCTTGGATCTCCGGGTCTTAGAATTGCTGGTGGTACAGATGAAATATTAAGAAATATTATTGCTGAAAGAGTGCTAGGTCTTCCAGAGGATCAAAGGGTTGATAAGGGTGTACCATACAAAGATATACCTTCTGGTAAATAAGAACTTTATTTAAGGCAAAAAAAAACAGAGCACTGCTCTGTCTTAGTTCGAGTTCCTTTGGGGTCTAAAGTGAGAATTTCTTTAGCTCCTTGGATATTTTTCTCTTATATCCTTGGTGGGTTTTTAAGCTCTTTTTTATCGTCAACTCTTAAAAACGCTTTTCTCCCTCTGGTCTCTTCCTTCTGATTCTCTCTAACTTCCGTCTGCATTTGGTTGTTAGTCGGTTTCAGCAGGTAAAGTTAATACTACGCTTATATTTTCGAAAGTCAACACTTAATATGAAATAATTTTAAATTATTTAAATAAAGCCAAAAATTTTAAAAAATCTACCTCGCTTTCTTCAACATCTATCTTTCCAGATGCTACTTGTAAAACAGGGTTTTTTAAACCTGCTAAAGTTTCTTTAAAAGCTCTTTCAGAAGTTTTGATATTAAGATCGCAGTGTTGCAAATTTTTAGAAATCTCTAAAACGCTGTTTCTTATAGTTGCAGCTCTTTCTTGACCGGAATTAAACCTGAAACAAACAGAATATGTTCCTTTGTGAGAGTTTTCTGGGTTAAAACTAACACTTAAAATGTTAAAAATAGTATCTAAATTGATTTCATTTAAAATTGAATCACTTTTTTTAACCTCAGGAAACCCTTCAAAGGAAGGATCTAGCTCAAGCGCAGCAGTTAAAAAATAATTTCTTTTATTTGGGTTTGATGCCCTACTTCCAATATATAGCAATGCTTCTTTTCTGAGTTTATTAGTTTCGACTGTTCTAAACTCTAAGTTAATTAAATAATCTGAGAGTTGAAGTGCCCATTGCATATCTTCATTGTTAACAGCTGCTTCTAGACTGCTAAATAGAATTTCATTTCCTCCAACAAGAGATGCAATCTTTTGTCCTTCTAATTTATTGGGAAGAGGATCAAGGCTAGAAGGGTTTCCATCAAACCATCCAAGATATCCATTATAAATGCTTTTTACAGACCATCTTACTGTTCCATAGAATTCTCTTAATAAAGGGGAGGATGCTAAATTAGGAGGAAGATTTATCATCTGAACAATTTCATTTGGATAATAACCTTTATTCATAAATCTTATAGTTTGATCATGGACAAATTGAATAGCGTCTCTATAGACAATTAAAGCTTTTGTAGCATCTTCACCCTCAATAGGCTTGGTATGACTTGGAAATAGATACTTTGGTTTAAAGGATCTCATATGATCCAGACTATCTATCCAACCAGTGACATTTCTATGAGTTGTTCCTCTAATTGTATAAAGATTAGGAAATGTATTATAGATATTGTCTCCTGGCATTAATGATTTATGTTGAGGTAGCCAAACAAAAATCTGATCATTGGTCTCGCCTGGTGCGTGATACAACTCAAGATCAATACCTGAAATAGTTATCTTTAATTCATCTCTAAAAACAGTGTCAGGCTTTATGTAACCTATTGGGGAATCAGAAACATTTAAACTTGAACCAATGCCTGCATTTATGAACTGATCATCTGGAAGAAGTGTTCCAAACATTCTAGTGCTTCTCTTTGAAATTATTGGATTAATAATACCCATAATGCGCTGAGTATAATGATCTGTTGTTTCGTGAGAGATAATTTGCGGTCTTTCTTGCTGATTATTTATATAATATTCAGCTCCAAATGTATGATCTCCATGGTTGTGTGTGTAGATAATTGCCTTTATTGGATTATTATTTTTACTTTTAAATAATTCATGTACTTTTGCTGCTTGAGATGTGCTGTCTGAGGCATCTATTATTATATTTCCGCCCTCCCCCTCAACCATAATAGAGTTTGCTATTCCATAACCAACAGCTACATGAATAAGTCCTCCAGGCGTACTAAAAGAATACAATTCTTTATTAAATTCCTGGCTATGAGCTATTAGAGCTTCAACACCTGACGATTTAGGAATTTGTGGCAATTCATTCACCTCTTTAGAACAAGAAGTTACAATTAGTAATACTATTATAGAAAAATACTTCATATGCGTCTTATGTTAACTAACCAAATTCTAACTCTAATATGAGACCAATAAAACCTTTGTTAAATCAAATATCATGGGATAGAGGATACCCATTTTCAGATAAATATGATGATATATATTATCAAGATGATGTTATTAATGAAACTACCCACGTTTTTTTAGATTCTAATAATTTATTAAAGAGATGGAGTTCTATTGAAGAACGGGAGTTCAATATTGGAGAGCTTGGTTTTGGTCTAGGTTTAAATTTTTTTATAACTCTTAAAAATTGGATAGAGACTAAAAGAAAATGTTCCCATCTAAACTTTATAAGCTTTGACAAATATGCCCCAAAAAGAAAAGACATAAAGAAAATTCAATCTTTATATCCAGAATTAAAAGACGTTATAGAGTTATATCTCAAATATGCTCCTGTATTATTTGGTGGCATCAATAAAATTAAAATACAAGAATATAATGCTACGCTTTTATTGGTAATTGATAATATTGAAGATGGCTTAGATAGTGTAATGCATAATAAGAGCATGGTTGATGCTTGGTATTTTGATGGCTTTGATCCAAGAAAAAATATCGACATGTGGACAACTGATGTATTCTTGAAAGTTGCTTTACTAAGCCACGAGAAAACTTCATTTGGAACATATACATCATCTGGAATGGTAAAAAGAAATTTATTGGAATGTGGATTTGAAGTTCAAAAAGTAAAAGGTTTTAATAAAAAAAGACATATGCTTGCTGGAACATATATCAAAAACAAAAAAGCTCACCATTCGTCGTATAAGGTTGCAGTAATAGGCTCAGGATTAGCAGCTTCAATAATTTCAAAAAATTTAGCCAACAATAATTGCAAAGTTGATGTTTATGAAAAAAATTCTGAAATTGCTTCAGAGGCATCAAGTAACCCTTGGGCTGCTATGTACCCAAAATTAGCACTAGGAGATGATCCAAGGTCCTTCTTTCTAATTCAATCATATTTTTTTGCATTGAATTTTTATATTGATAATTTTAAAGATTTTGTGAATAGCGGTATTTTATTTCTTTCAAATTCAGATCATAGAAAAGATTGGCTTGATAGACTTATAAAGATAGATAGGTCTGATGTATTTGAAGAAATTGATAAAGAAGTCATTAATGATAAGAACAATATTTCACAATCTTATAGTGGTGTGCTATGCAAGTTTGGTGGAGCAATTTCTCCAAAAGCAGTATCCGCAAAATGTCTAAATCATAAAAATATAACAATCCATACAAATTCAGAATATAAAAATCATTCAATTAAAAATAATAAGGTTTATTTAAATATAAAGGATTATAAAAATACTGATTCTTATGATTATCTAGTTATTTGCTCTGGAACAGGCATTTACAATCATGTGGATAAAGTTAATACCATGAAAGGAGCTATTGTTGGCATTGATAATAATAAGCTTAAAGATATTAAACAGCCTCTAAATCACTCTGGATATATACTCCCATCTCAAGATCAAATAAATTGGATCGGCTCATCCTATGAAAAAGGTGAAGAGAAATTATCAGATGAGGCATTAAAAGATGAGATATTACAAAAAACTAAAAAAATTATTTCATTTGAAGAAAAAAATATTAAGAAATTTTGGTCAGGTGTCAGAACAACCACACCAGATAGACTTCCATTGGCTGGGAGACTAGATCATGAGAAAGTTTATTGCATTGGGGCCTTAGCATCTAGAGGTTTAAGTTTTGCCCCCCTTCTTGCAGATTTTATAACTTGCGAAGTTCTTGGATTATTTAGTCCTCTTAGAAAAGATGTTAAAGAGGCGCTGAGTCCATCAAGATTTAAAAGCTGAGGATAATTTCATCAACCAAGGCGCTTGAACCATCGTCTTTAGTTGGAGATTTGCTGGATCCTTTTCTCCAATCAGCGTAAACAGTCCATAAAGTTGAGTTAGTGCTAATATCTTTTAGATTTATTCTTAAAGCAAATTTAGAAATTGTTCGAATATCATCTCTGTAATATCTATCCCAGCCGTATCTCGAATAGTAATTATTGAAGTTATCACTTTCGATTTCATCTTTTGAAGTGATGTTTATCTCAAAAACAAGACTTGAATCTGGCTTGAAAAGCATGCCTCTCTCAGTTAGTGCATTTTTAAGATCATCTCTAAATTTCTCGAGTGCTATTGGATTAATATCTGAGCTGAGATTTGTTTCATTTATCTTTATGTTAAAATCGCTATAATTATCAAGATTGAAAGTTCCAACTTTATCAACCTCGACAAAAGATTGAGGGTTAATACTGCAGCTAGTTATTAAAAAGAAGGCTAAAAATAGAGTTAAGTATTTCATTTAATTTTTTTTATTAATTTTTACAAGTTTATTATGTTTAATTTAGAAGATCAAAAATATATTCCCTTACTAGATATAAATGCACAAGTGTATGAAGAATCTGAATTTGGGTTTCCTCATATTCATTTGGGTTCAGATTCTGGCGAAAAGGTTTTTATGGTAGCTTTTAGAACTGTGCCTGAAGATTCAAAAGGTGTTGCACATATTCTGGAGCATACTGCATTATGCGGTTCTCAAAAGTATCCTGTTAGAGATCCTTTTTTTATGATGATAAGAAGGTCTTTAAACACCTTTATGAATGCTTTTACATCAAGCGATTGGACTGCATATCCATTTGCTACATTAAACAAAAAAGATTTTGATAATCTTTTGTCTGTGTATCTTGATGCTTCATTTTTTCCAAACTTGGATTATTTAGATTTTGCTCAAGAAGGTCATAGAGTTGAATTTAAAGATATAGATGACATATCAAGTAAAATTGAGATTAAGGGCGTTGTTTATAATGAAATGAAAGGTGCTATGAGCTCGGTTACTAGCCAACTTTGGCATGGTATGTCTAAACATCTATATCCAACATCAACATATAGATTTAACAGCGGTGGCAATCCTGAAGATATCTTAAAACTCACTCATGAAGAATTGGTTAACTTCCATAAATCACATTACCACCCTTCAAATGCAATTTTCTTAACTGCTGGAGATGTTGATCCAAAAGAAATACAAGAATTTATAGCCTCAAATGTTTTATCAAAATTTGAACCTCTTAATAAAAAGATTGCTGTTTCTAATGAAAAAAGGTTTTCATCACCTGCAGAAGCAACTGAACTTTATAACCCTCAACCGGGAGATGAAGAGAATCATCATGTTGTTATGTCATGGTTATTAGGCGAAAGTCATAATGCGGAAGAGCTTTTAGGCACATACCTAATGTCTAGTGTGCTACTAGACAACTCTGCCTCTCCACTAAGAAAAGTTCTTGAAAGTACATCTCTGGGTAAATCATTATCCCCTTTAACAGGATTAGACTCTGATCAAAAAGAGTTAGTTTTTGCTGCAGGATTAGAAGGCACCAAAAGTGGTGATGAGAAGAAAATACAGGATCTTATATTAGGGTGCTTAGAGCAATTAGTAAAAAATGGTGTTGGTAAGGAGCTTATAGAGTCATCTATTCATCAACTGGAAATATCGCAACGCGAGATTGGTGGAAGCGGAATGCCTTTTGGACTTCAATTAATGCTCTCTTGTCTGCCTGCATGTATTCATAGAGATGACCCTTTAAGTATATTGGATTTAGATTCTAGTTTTAAAAAACTGAAAGACAATCTTAATAAAGAAGGCTATATAGAAACTCTTATAAAGGAAAAGCTTTTAGACAATAACCATAGATTGCGATTTACACTTTCACCAGATACTAATTTTAATAAAAAGAATGAAGATAAAATAAATAGGGAGTTAGAACAAAAAAGTAAAAATTTATCAATTGATGAAAAGAATAAAATCATTGATTTATCAAAAAAGCTAAAAGAGAGACAGGAGTCTGAAGATAATCCAGAATTACTTCCAAAGGTGGGAATTGCAGATATACCTGCACAAAGAAAATATCTTAAGCCAGATTCAAGCTCTGACCTAAATAATAATAAATATATTTACAAAACTGGTACTAACGGCATTGTCTATCATTCACTGATATATCCAATTCAGGGACTTGACGATAGTGAAATTGATTTTCTTAATATGTATGCAAATATTTTAACTGATATCGGTATTGGAGATTACACATATGAAGATGTTCAAAAATATCAATCTACAATAACAGGAGGTATAAGCGCTTCAATAGTATTACTTCCCTCATCAAACGAAGATAAAAATAGAGTTGGCCTTAAAATAGCTGGAAAGTCTCTCGAAAAAAACTCATTTCTGATGCAAAAATTGCTTAAAGATACTATTTTGAATGCAAACTTTTTTGAGAAAAAAAGAATTAAAGAGCTCTTAGAATTCACAGCTTCTGCAAATGATAAAGGGATCATCCAAAATGGACATCTTCTTGCGATGAATAGCGCATCTTCTCAAATTAATAAAGCATCTTCAACTTTAGAAAGAATGTCAGGAGTTAAATCTATTTCTTTTATAAGTGCTTTAGCAAAAGACATAGATAATGAATCAAATTTAAAATCATTTATTGAAAAACTAATATCTATACATAATAAAGTTAGTCAATCCCCTTCTATATCCTTTACAGCAAGCTCCTTAGAAGCTCATAAGCTTAACTTAGACTTAACGACTCCACTCTTGGAGTCATGGAAAAATATTGATTTGACCTCTCCACAGGAACAGGAAATTGCTTGGATAACTGGATCACAGGTTTGCTTTTGTGCTGAAGCTTTTCCTACGGTTAACTGGGACCATGAAGATGCAGCTGCTTTGATGATTTTGGGATCAGTCCTTCGAAATGGGTATTTGCATTCTGCTATAAGAGAAAAAGGCGGTGCTTATGGAGCTGGGGCCTCTCAGGACTCTAATAATGGCGTTTTTAAATTTTATTCTTATAGAGATCCTAAATGCAAAGAAACATTTAGTGAATTCCAAAAAGCTAGATTGTGGTCAATTGATCAAATCACAGAATCTCAATTAGAGGAAGGAATTATGGGTGTTGTATCATCTATAGATAAACCACTCTCTCCCAGTGGCGAAGCTGCAAGCGACTATGCAAGTAGACTTGAATATAGAACTCCAGAATCTAGACTGGCCCTAAGGAAAAACGTCATAAACTGTACTGTTGATGATCTATCCAGAGTATCAAAATTATATTTATCCGGGAGTGGCTCTAGGGCAGTTATTGGAGGAGAGTCATTCAGAGATGAATTCTTAGATCAAGGCTTTATTTTAAAGGATATCTAACCAAAGAAAAAAAAGCGCTTTTTCTTAAGTTCCTCTGAACATTTCCAGTATTGAGCCTCATATCTGCCTGATCTTAGTTGAACTCTATCAGCTACTTTAATTAACCATTGTTTTTTTCTATAAGTTCTTTTTTTAAATCCGCCATAGCCTTCGTGATAGGCTAAATAAAAAGACCTAGCATCCTTCTTGTCAAAACCTTGGTAGTAACCTTTGCTTGCATACCAGCCAATAAAATCTGCAGAATCTTTAAAGCTATTTCTACTAGCTCTTGAATTTCCCGTTTCATCCTTATAGTCATCCCATGTATTTGTTAGTGCCTGAGAATAACCTTTAGCTGAAGAAGGTCTTTTCCAGGGTATGAAACCAAGAATTTTTTCTCTTTCTGGCTTTGCATTAGAATCAAAACTTGATTCTTGAAACACTACTGCCATAAGAACATGTGGAGGAATTTTCCATCTTTTTTGTGTCTGTATAGCAGCCTTATACCAACTTCTCTTTTCTTCAAAGATTAGGCAAATATTATCAGGATTTTCTGGAGGCGTTGCCGCACATGCAGATGTTATTATTAGTACAAATAATACTTTAAATATATTTTGACGGTTCATTTAAGAAATTAGCATAGTTATCTTCATTGATTATATTTATACCTAAGTCATTTGCTTTTTTCAACTTAGTTCCTGCATTCTCTCCAGCTATGACAATAGTAGTTTTCTTTGAAACACTTGAGCTAACTTTTGCTCCAAGATTAATTAAATTTTCTTTAAGTTCGTCTCTAGAATACTTTGAAAGTTTTCCAGTAAGAACAATCTGATATCCTTTGAGAGGTGTATCTTTATCTGATAGCTGTTCAATTGGCTTTACATCAAGCTCAGGTAATAGTCGCACAAGCAAAGATGTAATAAATGGATCTTGGAAATATTTGATAATATTGGCTGCTACTTTTGATCCAATGTCATCTAAATCAATTAGATCTTTGAATGTTGCGTATTGCACCTTATCAAATTCAAGAAAAGCATTTGCAAGATTTCGAGAAGTCGCTTCCCCAACCTCGGGTATGCCAAGTGAGTATATTAGCTTTGATAAGTCTACAGATCTAGATTCTTTTATTGACGAAAGCAGATTGCCAATTGACTTCTTTCCAAAACCATCTAAATTCTCTAGCTCATCTTTGTGATTTAAAAGTTTAAAAATATCTGATTGATCTTTTATATAATTAAGCTTTATAAGCGTACTAATTATTTCTTGTCCCAAACCGTCTATATCAAAAGCTTTTCTTGACACAAAGTGAGTTAGGCTGCCTTTTAAAATTTCTGGACATGTAAAATCCGATGAACACTTGATAAATGCTGCTTTGTTTATAATTTCTTTTAATTTATATCTTTCTGGATTAGATTGAATAAAGTAACTTGCTTCTATCTTGCTTCCAAATGTTTTTATTTTTACTTGCTTTTTATCATCGTGCACTCCCCAATCAGATGCATTTTCTTGAATTATTTCAGAGCCACATGATGGACAGGTTGATGGAATTTTAACTTTTTGAGAGTTATCTTCTCTTTTGGAGACATTAACTTTAACTATTTGTGGAATTACATCTCCAGCCCTTCTAATTATTACCTGATCACCTACTCTAGGATCCAATCTTTCAAGCTCATCTATATTGTGCAAGGTGCAATTACTTACAACCACGCCAGCAACCCTTACAGGTTTTAGTCTAGCAACAGGAGTAAGAATACCAGTTCTTCCTATTTGAAAATTAATATCCTCAATAAGAGTTGATGCCTCTTCAGCAGGAAATTTATGAGCAATTGCCCAGCGTGGCGAGCGTGATATAAAGCCAATTCTGTCTTGGAGTTTAAAATCATTAACTTTGTAAACAACTCCATCAATATCAAATGGAATTTTTTCTCGATTTTTGAGAATGTTTTTGTAGTATGAAAGGCAAGATTCCATGTTGTTAACTAATTTATTTAAGTTGTTTGTTGGTATGCCTAACTGTGATATTTTATTAAAAAAGTCATTTAGGCTTTTTATTTCTATACCCTCACAATCTCCATATCCATGAGCAATAAAGGAAAGCGGTCTTCTTGCAGTAATTGCAGGATCTAATTGCCTAAGAGATCCAGCTGCAGCATTTCTAGGATTAGCGAAAACTTTTTCTTCATTTTTTTTAGCGCTGTTGTTTAAATTGCTAAAATCTTTTTTTGAAATATATATTTCACCTCTAATCTCAAGATATTTTGGTATATTGATTGAGGTTGAAGGTAGTAGTTTTTGAGGTATTGATTTAATAGTCTTTATATTTGATGTTACATCCTCTCCAGTTGTCCCGTCACCTCTAGTAATGCCCTTAACTAACAAGCCATTCTCGTATATCAATGATACAGCTGCCCCATCCATTTTTGGCTCGCATAAAATATCAAAATTATCTATATCAATGATTCTTTTTTTAATTCGTGTAAAAAATTCTTTCAACTCATCTGGAGAAAAGACATTTGAAAGAGATAGCATTTGCTTCTTGTGAGAGTATGAAACAAAACCAGTTTCTGGTGTGATACCAACTCTTTGTGAGGGAGAGTCTTGAGTAATTAAATCAGGGTAGTCTTTTTCAATCTCTAAAAGCTTTCTAAAAAGCTCGTCATATTCATGATCTGATATGTCTGGATCATCTTTAACGTAGTAATTATAGTCATGCTTTCTTATTGAATTTTTGAGTTTTTCATAGCCTTCAGTTTTCAAAGTTACTCCTGATTAAAAGAGTTTAACTGTTTAAGTCTCATTATCTCTTGAGCTTTAGATTCTATATGAGAGATCATCTGTTTTGTGATTGGGGCCCTTTCACTGTCACAAATATTTGCATGAAATTTTTCAGAGAAACTATATGCAAAATTTAACATTTCTCTAAAGGTTTGAAGAGGATCATCTCCATTACTTAAATTAGTGGCAATTACGACAGCAAAGGTATTACAGTTTTCTTCAAATGTTCCTGGACTTAATGCATTTGCAACTCTAAAAAGTTCATTGCCTCTAAAATCTTTAAGGACAAAAAAACCATGTTTTAGGCTTGCATTACAGTTAGACATAAAACCAAATAATTGATCTATATCAAAGTTAGTCTTATCAATTGATATAAGATTAAGAATGGCTAATTCTTGGTCATCCTCAATCACATCATTGTTAGAATTTTGATCAAAATCAAATGAGCTTTGTGACTTTAACTGAATACTTTCATCGTTAAAATTATCATTTGGCTCTAGCTCATCAATAACAGGTTCTATTTTTACCTTAAGATCACCATTTGATGATATTTTTTTGATAAAAACAAATATCATGATTAGAACAATCAATACTGATAAACCAATTAAATATATTTCAATATTATTCTGCATTCTAAGACTCAACAAACTCAAGTGCTTGGTTCATATCGACTGAAACAAGTCTAGACACCCCTGGTTCTTGCATGGTTACGCCCATAAGATAGTCACTTTTTTCCATTGAGACCTTGTTGTGTGTAATGAATATGAACTGAACATCTTTTGACATCTCTTCTACCATATTAATAAATCTCAATGTGTTTAGATCATCGAGTGGTGCATCTACTTCATCTAGCATACAAAATGGTGCAGGATTAAGCTCAAAGATCGAGAAAACCAAAGAAAGTGCTGTTAAAGCTTTTTCTCCTCCTGATAACTGAGAAATTGAGGAATTCTTTTTTCCTGGTGGTCTTGCCATTAAAACAACTCCTGCATTTAAAGGATCGTCATCAGTTAAGGTAAGCTCAGCGAAACCGCCTCCAAATAATTTTGGGAAAACTTCTTTTATTCTTGTGTTTACTGCATCAAAGCTATTTTTAAACATTGATTTTGTCTCGTTATCAATAGTTTTAATTGCTGAAGACAGCTTATCTAAAGCGCTTGTTAGATCTTCATACTGTATATCAAGCTCTTCTTTTCTTTTTGCTTCAGCAGAAATTTCATCTGGAGCAGCTAAATTAATCGCGCCTAGTCTAATAATTTTTGATTGTATCAAAGCCAAATTATCTTGTAATTTAGAGACTTCCATATCTCGATACTTTTCATAATCAATATCGCTAACTTTTAAACCTGATTTATTTATTTGTTCATTAGCATTATCTAAATTAATTTCATAGGTTTTTAGCTCTAACCTAGTATCAGTTATCTTTTCTGTAATATTTTTTACATCAACCAATGCAAGTTGTTTTTTACCTTCAAGCTCTCTAAGGCTTTCATTAAAATGAGACTGTTTTTGTCGAATATCTAGCAAAACAGATTCAGATTCAGAGCTTTTCTGGACAAGCTCAGACATTAGACTCTCAATTGAATTTTTTTCAAGCTGTGCAGAATTTATTAGTGATTCAAGCTCAGATTGTCTTTGCTTGTACTCTTCTGGTGAAGCAAAGTTAAGATTTCCTAGTTTAGAAATATTTGTTTGCACTTCATTAAGCGAGTTCTCAAGAAGATCTAAGTCCATTCCCTCGTATTCAGTCACGTTAAGATCAGAAATGCTTATATCAGCCCTAGATAATGCGCTTGAAGCATTTTCTAGGTTAATTTCATAAGTTCTTAAATCTAACTTATATTTATTAATTTCAGAATCTATGGCTCTAAGCTCAAGTGATACCTTTGTCTTTGCTTCTTCTATATCTTTAATTTTATTATCGAAATCACTCTTATTTGTTTTTAACTTTTCTAAATTAGAATCAATTTTTATTTTGTTTGATTCATGTTCTTTGAGTTCTTTTTCTGTTTTATTTATATCATTGCGTGTATGTTTTAAGAGTGCTTCTAATTCTTCCTGTCGATTCAGAAACTGATCTGTTAAAGACTTTGATTGAGCTGAAGCTATTTGCAGTATGTCTTTTAACAAGCCCTTTAATTCGGCAGCCTTATCTTTCAAGCCACCTTTGCTGATATTGAGTTCATTTAATGCGTTTATGATGCTATCTAAGACATGCATTGCCTTTTCTTTAGGACTTAGATTGTCTAGGTTTTTCTCTTTTTCTAGAGCATCTGCATAATTATTCTTTGCTGTATCTAAATTTGATTTTGTTTTTGATTCTATAGAGTAATTTCTTTCAATATTATCTTTTAAGCTCTTTATGACTGCATTAATTTCATAAGATTCTTTTTGTGAATTTTCTAGGTTTTGCAGTAGAGAGATATTGTCATTATTTATAATATTAATTTTATTTTGAAACTCTTCCACTTCTTTAAGTTTATTTGCACTATTATTTTGAAGAGGTTTGATTTGGAGGGTTATGCTCTCTATATTCTTAGAAGCCTCAAGAGCTTTTATAATAGATATATTTAACTTTAACTCTTTTTCTCTTGGGCTCAGATCTTTGAATGCAGCTTCTTTTTTTGATGCTTCCTGAAAGCCTTTTATTGCTCTCTCTAAATTAGTTCTATTGCTTATCTCATCTCTATTTATATTTTTTAAATTAGCTTCATGTTTTGCTATCTCTGCTCCTATTGAATAAAAGTTCTTTTGAGCATTCTCATAAGCTGTTACAACTGATTCATTCTGTGTTCTAAACTCATCTATCTGAGATTGTTTTGTCTCAGCCTCAGCCTCTTTTATCAACAAGTCTCTTTTATGGCCATCTAACTGCTTTTGAAATTTATCTCTACCTTCTTTGGCTTGAAGTGACAATAGAATAGCAGTATCAAATTTATTTACAGACTCTTCTTCTTTTAGAGAGTTATATTTCTCTGCTGCATTTGCTTGATTTTCTAATCTTTTTATCAATCTTGCAATTTCATCTCTTATATCATTAACCCTAGATAAATTTTCTTTTGTTTTCTTTATTCTTGATTCTGTTTCTCTTCTTCTCTCTCTATACTTGGAAACTCCTGCTGCTTCTTCAATATGAGTTCTTAATTCTTCAGGCTTAGCACTCACTAATTTACTAACCATGCCCTGCTCGATAATCGCATAAGAGCTTGGACCTAATCCAGTGCCTAGGAATATATCCTGAACATCTTTTCTTCGACATTTTGTGTTGTTAATAAAGTAAGTGGACTGTGCATCTCTTGTCATAACTCTTTTGATTGATATCTCATTAAAAGATGCATACTCTCCTCCAATCTTTCCACTAGAATTATCAAATAGAAGTTCAATACTGCACTGACCTGATGGCTTTCTGGAGTCTGTGCCATTGAATATTACATCAACCATGGATTCACCACGAAGATTCTTTGCAGATAGCTCTCCAAGAACCCATCTAACTGCATCAATTACATTGGATTTTCCACAACCATTTGGACCGACAACACCAACTAAATTCGTAGGAAACCCTATTTTGGTTGGGTCTACGAAACTCTTAAAACCCGCTAGTTTTATGTGTTTAAGCTGCATTTTTATTAGTTGTTAACAACTTCTTATATTAAACTATTGTTTCCTTTTAGACCAATCATTTAAGTTAATTTTATAAGTATTTAATGGTGAGTTTGGATCAAAAATAAATATAGAATTAAATTGATAAATTTCGCTATTATCTTTGCAATTTAAATCAATAAAAATTTCTATAGACTCATTATTTAGAAGCGCTGATGCAATATCAAAACCTGGAATTAATGAGTTTTTATTAGATAAAGAATATTCGCTGGTATTTAAAAAAGAGTTTTCTGCAATTGGCACCCCTGGGCCATCTACAATATCTAGTCTTACCCTAGAAGAATTTTGATTACAGTTGGTGGGGTGGCTTGATGTTATATCCAAACGCGCTTCAGAATAGAGTGGAAATCTTGTATCTCTTAATAGTGTATACATGGAATAGAAAATTACCTTTTCTTTTGGCTCGCTGTAAATATCTTCGGCAATAGATATAAGACTTTCTGCTGAATTAAAGCTCTTTAGCGATAGTGCATTTAAAAGATAAGGTTGGATCCAATTTTTTGAAAGGTTCTTTTCAGAAAATACTGTTAATTCATTGTATAGGTTAATCTCAATAGGCTCATCAGAAGATATTTTTTGAATTATTTTTTTATTAACTTCTTTTAGTTGATATGGGTTTGAGCTGTAAAAATTTCCCGTGTAAATTAATAAACATGCCAGAAGATAAAAAAAAGAAAAACCAAGAACAAGGCCTTTATTTTTTGTTTTTTGCGAAAGAAGATATGCTCCAAAAGGTAAAAAAGCAAAAATAGTTAATAAAAAGTAAATGTACACTAGGCTTTTTTCCTAAAAAAGAAAATCATCAAGCAAACAAGAAGAAATATGAATGGTGAATACCAAAGTGCATAAGTCTTTGGTTCTATGGGGGTGTCATATAGAGTCTCTTTCCCAAATCTATCAGATATATAGCTCTTAATATCTTCATTAGATTTATTATCTTCAATCATCTCAGCAATTATTTTTTTTAAGTCTTCTGATACAGGAGCATTTGAGCTAGCTAAAGACCCACTTGTACATTTGGGACACCTTATTTCCTTTATTAAATTAAAGAATCTTTTTTCATCTTCATCATTCTGAAAATCATAGTAAGACTCAGCCAATAAAGTGAAAGAGATAAAGAATAAGAATAAAAATTTATTTAGCATCTATAACGAGACCTCTTTCTTTGATTACAGGTAAAAAGACGTCATTCCAAATCATGTTATTGATTTCGCCCCTATAATGAGCAATGACTCTTTGATCTGTAATTAAAAATGTTTCTGGTGCTCCAGTCACTCCCATATCTAAAGCAAGGCTTCCCTTCAAGTCATGAATTACAACTTCATAAGGATTGCCATATTTAACAAGCCATTCAATTGCATCATCCCTATTATCTTTATAATTTAATCCAACTATATTGATATTATTATTAGAGAGCTCTGTTAAAAAGCCGTGCTCTACTCTGCAAGTTATACACCAGCTTGCCCATACATTAACCAAATAAGTCCCATCTAATAAATTATTAGAAATGAAATTTTCATCATATAAGCTTTGAAGCTCAAAGGCTGGTAAATCAAACTTTTTATAATCAGCGCCAGGATATGAATTGTCTTTAGAAAGATAAAGGTAGAAAAAAGAGAAAATGATAAGCGGAATTATAAAAATAATTATCTTAAGAAGAAGCTTCATGACTTTCTCCTAATTATATTGCTTATTATTAATAACCCTGAAAATGCCATCATTGCTGCTGAAAGCCATATAAACCTAATAAAGTAATTTAGTTGAACATTGACAACCCATTGACCTCCTTCAAGTTGCTCGCCTATTGTTAAATATATATCCCTTATAGGCATTATTTTTATTGCTGTTTCTGAGGTTATTTGCCCTCTAGCAAAATACTTTCTTTTTTCTGGTGAAAGGTAAAATGATTTTCCATTGTGATCAAGGGCAAAGGTAGCTTTAATAGAATCATGGTTGGAGTTATTTAATAATTCAAGGTCATTAAATTCGATTCTTATATTTTCAAATTTTCTAACCTCATTAGGCTTCATATTAAAAACCTTTTCACTACTTAAAATTGAATTTGCTGATATTGATAAAATTAATAACCCTAATCCAGTGTGAGCAATGACACTAGGAGTATTGATATATTTTTTTTCAAGGATATTTTTAATAACTAAAATCAAGTATCTAAAAATTATTATTAATCCCATTAAAAATGAAATCATTATGATAAATGACATATCACCAACAAAATATCTTATTAGAGAAAGGCCGATTAGGCCCATAGCTAACGAGATATATAACATATTAAAGCTTCTTCCAGTATCAATAGCTCTTCCCCACCTTGAGTCTATTGATATAACTAGTATCATGGTGGCCAAAATAGTTATTGGGGCATATATTGCATTGTAGAAAGGAGCTCCAACACTTATTTTTTGATCATAGATGAGCTCATAAATGAGCGGATATGTAATTCCCATCATTGTTGAAAAAATAAGCACGCCAAAAAATATATTATTTAATGAAATAAAAGATTCTTTGGAGAGTGCTTTAATATTTTTAGATGATTCAAACATGTTTAGCCTTGAGGCAAATAGACCTAAAGATACAAATAGAATTACTGCTATAAAAGCTAGCAAGTACATCCCTCTTTGGGGATCGTTTGCAAAAGAATGTATGCTGTCAATTATTCCTGATCTAACTATAAATGCTCCAAATAAACTTAAAGAAAAGACAATAATTGAAAGTAACAATGTCCATATTCTTAATACATTTGATTTTGAAGCTACGCTCAAAGAGTGTAGGAAAGCAGTAGCGGCAAGCCATGGCATTAATGCTACATTTTCTACTGGATCCCAGAACCAGTAACCGCCCCATCCTAGTTCATAATAAGCCCACCATGAACCCAAAGAAATACCTATTGTTAAGAAAACCCACGCCATAACTGACCATGACTTAACTTTTTTTTCCCATTCTATTGATTGATCTTTATTTATTAAAAATGCTAAAGCGTATGCAAAAGGAATAACAAATCCAACATAGCCAAGATATAGTGTAGGAGGATGAATTGCGAGAGCTGGGTCTTGTAAGACAGGATTTATATCAGCTCCATTTTCTGGAGCAAAAGGCAAAACTACTTCGAAGGGATTTGAAGTTATTAAAAGAAAAAGTTGAAATCCAACAATGATAATTGAAATGATACCTATGCTAAGGTTTTTAACCTTTAAGTCACGGTCAGTCGATAAATTAAATATAAACCCCCATAGAGAGAGAAAGATAATCCATAAAAACATTGACCCCTCATGGGCACTCCAAATCGAAGTTACTTTATAAAAGTTAGGAAGTAAGGAGTTAGAGTGCTGAGCTATATAACTTACAGAAAAGTTATCTGTTAAGGCCAAATACACATATAAAAGAAAGGATATTAAAAAGAGCAGAAAAGCATGAGAGTAAGATCTTTTTATAAGTAACGTTGAATGGGATACTGACCTATCTAGAATCAGTACTAACGTGAATGTAAGCATAAAAATTGCTGTCGATAAAATAGATAAATAGTGTGCTATATCTAATATCATTTTTCTTTAAGAGCAGGTGGCATATAGTTCTCATCATGTTTTGCTAATACCTTTTCTGCATCAAGCTTCCCTTCATTAAGATAGCCCAAAACAACCACCCCGCTACCTTCTTTAAACAGGTCTGGCACTATGCCGGTATAAGACACGTCTAC
>Ga0206123_10000905_pt1 | contig 28614 bp, 31 predicted proteins | sample Helgoland_Spring_2_FD_160086 | JGI IMG/M metagenome (GOLD analysis project Ga0206123, IMG submission 160086) | Pelagic subsurface seawater microbial communities from Kabeltonne, Helgoland, North Sea - Helgoland_Spring_Bloom_20160316_1 | ecosystem: Environmental > Aquatic > Marine > Epipelagic ...
AGGCTTCAAATACTCTCTCAAAAATAGAACATGCCGTTTTATTTTTAGATTATTTGGAGCATTTTATTTCCAATTCAGCCACAAAAAGAGTTCAAGGGTATGGAACGGTGGGCTTGGCACACAATACTGTTCGGACCTATAAATCTCTTTTTCGAATCGTAAAAGTCTATGAATTTGAGAAATCTGAAAGACTCTATTTGAATTCCATCGATAAATATGTCGCAGAATCTTTTACCCGTTTTCTAAAAATCAACCAGCAGTATAGTGATAATTACAGCGGACAGCTCTTGAAATTATTAAAGATTATTCTGCGTGATGCTGAGAAAAGTGGGTTAGAAGTACACCCTTATTCCAATTACATTGAGTCTTTTAAGCAAAAGAGTTCAGATCGAATTCTTCATGTTTTAAATCCACTAGAGATTAAATCATTAAAAGAATTACAGTATATCCCCGAAGTATATCAAGATAGTTATAAGTGGTTATTAATTGGTCTATGCATTGGTCAGCGCGTATCAGATTTACTAAAGTTAACTCTTAATGATCTTAGAAAAGCGTCTACTGGCTTGTATATAGACATTGTCCAACAGAAAACAAAGAAGGCGGTAACTGTTGGTGTGGCAGATCCATTGGTGATTCAACTATTAGAAAATAAATTCCCGAAAAGAGTTTCACAAGTGGTTTTTAATAAACAGATAAAAAGTCTTTGTAAAATGGCGGGAATTAAAGAATTGGTGAGTGGGTTTAAGAACAATCCGAAGACAAGAAGGAAGGAAATTGTAAATGCTCCTAAATACGCTTTTGTGACCTCACATATTATGAGGCGTTCTTTTGCATCTAACTATTATGGTAAAATTGAAACGCCGCTGCTTATGAACATCACTGGGCATTCTAAGGAAAGTACTTTTCTTAGCTATATAGGAACCCATCAAAACAAAGATGCCCTGGCAGATTTATTTATGCAACAAGCGGGAGTTATTTGGTAATGTTATTTTTTTATTCCTAACTGAACAAGTTTTCTTTTGTACCAGTTCTTATCAGTTAATAAATTAAAAAACCAAACTCGATACTCTTTGTATACTAATGCTTTATATAGTAAGTTTAATCTAGATTTTATAAATAAACACCTCTTAATACGTTTGTGTTTATTTATTGTTTGTACGGGATTGACAAACTGACTATTAAAACCACTCAAATAGGACTCTGTTTTTGCGGTAGGACTATATGTTAAACTATCTACTTTATTAAAAACCTCATAACAAGCTGCTAAAAAACAATTTAAAGGATTAGTTAGTTTGTCTAAAGTAATCATCGCATCTTTAGCATTCGTTTTTTTAGACAATAAAAAAACATCATAGGCATTTCGTAAAGGAATAATTTTATAGAAAAAGCCATCATCGTTTATTTGATTAGCTATAATCGATAAATTAAGTTTATTTGCATAACTCAAACAAGCAACTCCGTTTATAACCTGGCTGTCTTTCTCTACAAAACTATAATTAAATTCATTGATATGTTTTTCTAATAAAAGCTCTTTATGAATTTCTATAGCTGCACTGTTATTCTCTTTTTGTAGTCTTCTGTAATGTTCTATCAAAGGAAAATGATATTTATACTTACTTACATCGGAATACCCAAACTCTCTTAAAACTTTTATAGCTTTTGGATAGTCTTCTTTTGAGAAAATAAAATCAATATCCCCAACCATCCTTTCGCCAATATCTTCATAAATGCCTGCTAATAGATTGCCAGTTCCTTTTAAAAATATAGGTATAATATTATTCGCTAATAAAACATTGTTTAATTCATTTGCTTGTGAAATTATTTGTTTATTCCGCTCCCTGTTTATATCGGTAATATGCTCCATGTAGCTAACCAACTCATTAGGTAAATACTGCAAGTAATCTGCGCGTTTTAAATTACAATACAATGCCGGAAACACATAATGGGCTGTACTTACTTTTACAACAGCATCCCAGTCTATAGACGTTGATTTTAATTGCTTTTCTATTTCTTGTTTATTCTTTGCCTCCAAAGAGATGGTCAAACATTTTGCAATAAAAAAAAGGGTTTCTTTATAATTCAATTAATGATTTTTTTTACTCGAAAGAAATTATTTGGTTGGATCTGGATCTTGATTGAAGTGATCTTCTCTTTTCTCTTTTAATTGTTCTAGGGTAAATTTGTCTCGTACAGACTTTGTTTTTGGGAAGATATAATTAGAAAGGGTCACAAATACTTTTACCCGTTCTGTTTTGGTTAGTTTTTCTTGGTTTATGAGTAGATCATCCAGCACTTTTTCATAAAGCATTTCCATCTTTTCTTTGATGGAAGGTCCTTCTTTTTTTGCAGGACCTCTTTTAGATTTTTTTCCTGCTATCTTTGCTGAATTTGGATCGAATGGCATGATTGATTTAAATTAGTTTCTAATCCAAATGTAACCAAAAAAGTTTACTTTTTTAACAACCAACTGCTAGACTGTATTTTATCTCCCAACCCATCAACAAGAGTAATTCCCATTTGATCACAGATTGGTCTTTCTGGTATTGTATTGTTATTTTGATCTCCACCATTGGCAAAACTCAAGTCATATTCTTCTCCAAAATCTAAAGATATTTTTTCAATGGTTTTACATACAGTTCTATCCCCATCAATTGATAAGATAGAATGATCTACAGACTTTATGTTTGAAACTATAAAAACACGCTCTGCTTCTTGCTGAAATTCTTTTGATTCTTTTAATGCTCTTTGATAATCACTATTTACAATCACGAATAATTCATCTGCCAATGCTTTCGCATTGTTAAAATACTCTATATGTCCTTTATGTATTGGATTAAAGTAACCAGATACAATCATTCCTTTTTTCTTACTCATCTTTTCTTTTTTTATCTACCAAAATCATCTTGTACTCTTATAATGTCATCTTCATCTGAAGGATTATTTTTGTCGGTATGCTGCCAAATTTCAGCCACCACACAATAATCATCTAAGCCTATTAAACGATGCCGTTCGCCTTTTTTTAAAACTATTTGATTTCCTTCGTTATAGACTTCCATCTCATTTTCTACGTCAGAATCACTTTTAATGATTCCTGCAGAACCTTGATATACTTGCCAAATTTCAGCACGCCTGTTATGGTATTGCCAAGACAAGCGGGAGTTGGGTTTTACAATGAGTATTTTAGGACTCAATTTCCCTCCAATTTTCAAGGCATTCACGTCTAGTCCTTTAAAGAATTTGTTCGAAAAATCTTGTGCTTGGTTCTCGTCTATTACTAAAAAACCGCCCCATGGTCTTTCAAAACCATCAGAAACAATAGAGAATCCAAAAGATTTTATTTGATCTTTTATTTCATTATATATCATAATTAATTTAATGTATAATTTTTTATTAAATCTTTTAAATCTTTTAAATCAATAGATTTTTTAGAAATTTCTAAGTCAAAATTAGAAGTTAAATAACCTATTCCACTATGCTCACCATTTTTAATGGCAACAAAAGCTAAATAAGATTTAAAACTATCCAATTTGAATTTTGACTCTTTTGAATAAATTGAATCACTTTCATCAATATCATTTGGATAAACCAACTCAATAAAAAGACTGGTACCTCTATTGTCTACCTCAAATATTTTAATATCATCTTTAGAAGCATAAAAACTGTTTAATAAATTTTCTGCATCTGAGGCATCAGGTTCATTGTTGAATTTTATTAAGAAATCTCTTGACATTCTTGGTAAAATTTCTGTGAAATTTTTAATTCCAATCATTTTAGCAAACTTAACATGCTCTTTTAATCGCCAGTAAAATGTTAAATGCTCATGCGGTTGTTGATGAAGACCTGTTGCTATTATTATTTTTAAATCTTTTTGTTTCAATAACCTCCCGATTTGTTTGTCATATTCAGAAAGGATATGAATTAATGGATCATAATCTTTAGGACAATACCATTCAGGATTTTTTAAATCTCCTTGATAAGCTTTTGAATTAAACAAGTAATGATGTTGTATATGAGCCCCTGAATTTAAAAATAAATTTGAAAAATCAGGTTTGTTTTTTTTCCAGAGTGTTAAATGAACATCAGCAAGTAAACTATCAAGAATTATAGCTTTAGATCCAGGTTTATTAAAATTAAAAACTGTTTTCAAGTAATGAGACCATCTCGACAAAGGCACATACAATAACAATCCTAAACCTAATGAAAATATTGTTTTTAAATTCAATTTTGATTTCGCATTATCATTTACAGATTGATGAACAGCTTGATACAGGGCTTTTACAACCCAATTACCAGAAGCTTCTGTTTTAGTCCAAGGATCTGGAACAAAAAAAGTTGGATTTTTCAACCGATTCTCAGCATTAAAGGGAGAGACAGCACTTACCGAAAGCCCTTCGGCTTCCAACTCCTCAAATATTTGAGAAAGTTCTGGGTTATTAACAATGTCACCTAAACGAAATACATTATGTTCTTTAAAGGATTTACCGGTGTGTATAGTAACCCATTGTACCCAAGGTTCTAAAAGTTTATATTCTTTCTCTGAAATAGTTTCAATAGGTGGTTGAATTTCAAATATTTTTTTGAAATTAGGCAAAAGGCCCTGATTTACATAAAATTTTATATAATCAAAATTAAGCTCATTTAAGCCTAATAAAATAGTTTTATTTTTCATTATTATTTTTTAATTCTTAAATACCATTTAGCCATATTTTGAATTCGATCTTTTACAGAGTATTCTTGAACATAACCAATATTCTCTAGTTTTTCTGACCTATAGTCTGTAGGCATTGTAAATTTATAAATTCTATCTCTTGTAATTCTTAAATCTTTTCTGACTAAAAAAGAGATAAACTCAAAGAAAACAGCAATAAAAAATGCAAGCCATTTAGGGATGACTATTTTAGGCTTGGAAAAGCCTTTAATTTCGCTAATAAAATTAATAATTTCTTTCAGCTTTGGATAGGGTTTGTCAGTACAATTATAAATTTGTAAGCCATCTAATTTTTTTATTGTAAATATTGTTATGTCTACAATGTTTTCAACGGCAACCATAGATTTAATATAATTACCATTGCCAACAGTAATTGGAATTTTTTTATTTAACTGATCTAATAAATTATACATATTTGCAAAATTATTTTCTCCATAAATAACTGAAGGTCTTAAAATAGTTAATTTATTTATTATGGGATCTAGATTAAACCATTTAATAAATAGATTTTCTGACTCCAACTTTGTTGCACCATATGCATTATTTGGAACTAATTCCGCTTCTTCAGATTTTATTTTATTATTGTGACCATAAACAGATACTGTACTGTAGGCTACAACAGATTTTATGTTTAATATTTTAATCAAAGTGATTAAATTAGCGCTAACAGTTACATTGTCCCTATAAAAGTCATCATATTTTAAATTATAATCACCTTTTGCAGCAGCCAGATGGATAAGTAGATCAAAACTTTCGTCTTTTAATTGTTTAGTTAAATTAGATATTTCTGTAGATAAATCATAATAATAATACTTACTTCTATTAACTTTAACTCTATCTATACAATAGACAACATGACCCGTTAACTCAAGTTTTTTTCTTAAGTATCCTCCAACAAAACCTTCAGATCCGGTTAGTAGTATTTTCATTTTTTTTTAAATTTCAAATTATGGAAAATTATTATAATTTTTTAAGGTGTTGCGATATTTTTGTAAAGTATCTATTCAATAATACTTTTGTAATTTGTATAGCAGAGTAATTATTTTTATTTAAAACATAAATAAATTCAAAAAAACTTGAAATAATACCATTAATAGTTGTTGAAGCTCCACCAATTCTCATTCTAACTATAACTTCATTAATATACTTAATTTTTAAAGGTCTGTAATTGAAGCACCTTAACATAAAATCATAATCGGCAACTATTTTTAATTTATTATTAAAAACTCCAACTTTATTAAATATTTCTTTGGAAACAGTAAAACCTGGGTGTGGTGGATGCCAACCTTTAACGATATTCTCTTTTTTAAAATTAGAACTTTTCCATAATCTTACTACTTTATTAATATCATTTTTAAAAAAAGAAATATTTCCATAAACTACATTTAAAGAATACCTATCTATTTCATCCATTATGTTTTGAATGGTATTATTATTATTTAGTAAATCATCTGAATTTAAAAACATTATGAACTCACCACTTGAAATATTAATACCCTTATTCATTGCATCATACAAACCATCATCTGGCTCAGAAACCAAAATATTAATAATTTCGTTATAGTTATTCAAAATACTCAGTGTATTGTCTGTTGATCCACCATCAATAATAATATATTCTATGTCTGGATACGTCTGTCCAGCAACCGTTTTAATTGTTCCTTCTATAGTCTTGGCACTATTGAAACAAACAGTTATAATTGATATTTTCAATTTCATATTTTATTTAAGCCTATAATTATTTTTTTAAACACAAAACCTTTAGAATAGTTTGAAATTCCTGGAGTTTGATCAAAATAAACCCATTCTGAAATCATATCAAAATTTAAGTTATAAAATTCATTTACAAATGATTTATAATTAAATAAATAGGATGGGTAGGATGAATCGTAAATTTTTGAATCAGCATATTGAATTGATATTAGTGTTTTTAAATTAATATCTTTTAAAAAGAATACCCTATCCAATATTATATATTCAAACTTTCCATCTTTAATTATAGATGAAATCTTTTTAAAGGGGTTTTTTAAGTATTGAATAAAACCACTCATTAATAATACATTAGGTGATCTTAATTTATTCATTTTTTTAACAGAATGAAAAAAATTAAGTGAATCAGTAGTCATATTTTTTTTCCAAAAAGAAGTACATTTTCAAAATCTATTACACTCCATTTTATTTTCATTTTAATAGCACTACTATTTTGAAAATAAAGACTTCCTAGAGAACCACCATAATCACAAATATTAATTTCCTTGTCATTTTTTTTTGTTAAAATTAATGATTGAACAATAGGATGATTGTATTATTTTCTTTTAAATAAAACTGTATCTCTTTCAAAAGCATAATTACCTTTCAAGAATTTAAATGCAGATTTTTTAACTTTTCAAATATAACTTCATCAGAATATCCTTTTGAATTTGAAAGAGCATTTTCAAAACTTTCATAAACACCTATAAAACCAGTATTAGGTTTAAAAAGATTAATAAAAAATAATTTTAAACTTATAAAAAAAATTAATCTCATATTATACAATTTCTAAAAATTTTATTATTAAACTATTTTGATACTTATGCATGATTTTTTTAATATGCTATACAGTGATTTTTCTTTTTTTTAAGTCTAATAAGTCTAAACTATATATGGACATAAAAACGAATAACATCATGTCAAATCTTAAATATTGACCAGATCTTAAACCAAAAGCTAAAACACCAACAAAAAATATATTGGAAATATATTTTTTTTTAATTAAGGACGCTAAATATAAACATGCAAAAAATCCAAATTCCAACGGTAATCTTAAAAAAATTGTTGGAGAACCATTAAGTTGAAATTGTTCTATTGAAGTTATGCTACCCTTCTCCAATGAATAACTAAATTTTTCATGCAATAAAGTATAATCAATAAAAGATAAATTATTTTCAACTGCATAATTCATTAAAATTTGATATGAATCTAATCCATATCCAAATAAAGATTGCCAATTTATTAGATTAATAAAATAATCTATATTAATTACATAAGACATAGTAGATAAGTTCACGTCATCAATATTTTCAAAAGAAAAATCAGTAAGTCTACCATACATTTCGGGAATTAAAAAAACAATAAGGAAAAATAATGAGAAAAAAATAATTTTTTTTAATGAAAAAAAATCTCTAAAAGATTGATTTATTATTATGAAAATTATTAAGGAAACATAACCTATTAATGAAAATGAAAATGAAAAAACAAATAAGGTCGATATAAAATGAAATAAATTTTTGTTAGTCTTTTTGTCACTAAAATTGTAAAAACAAATAATTAAATATGGTAAAATAAAAGGAGCAAAGTAACTTGGTTCTGTGAAAACAGAAGATAATTTTAAATAAAAAGAAGTGTAGGTCGGAGCTGCTGAACCCAAAAGCCAACTAAAGTCATATAGATAATTTAAATCTAATAAATTTATAATATCAGTTATAAAAAAAGCAAAAAACTGAACAAAAGCAAAAAACACACAAAACCTAGCAGCTCTACAATAAATTTCAAGAATTGTTTTATTACCAAGTACTTTAAAAAGGGAATATAACAAAGAAATTAAAAAAGTTAATGCTATAAAATTAATAATTACACCATTTAAGTTGGAGCTGTAAATAAGTGCAGTTGAAATACCTATAAAAAAAAAAAAGGATAAAATTAATATAACTTTTTTGGGGATATAAAAATCTTTATTAAATAAAAGTAATAAAAATAATAAAATAAAAAGAATATAGTCTAGCCTTATTGAGTTATCAGAAAAACTAAAAACGACAGCATTACTGACTAAAATAATAAAAATTAGATTTTTATATAATGATTTCATTTATAAGTCACTTGATTTAAAATTTTATCAACAGTATTTGTAAACCTTTCTAAACTAAATTTATTTTTTAATCTTAAAATGGTTTCTTTAGCTATTGGTTCTTTATTAGTTAACAAAGTAATCATTGCATTAGAGATACTAGTAACATCTAACGGGTTGAAATAAATAGCATAATCCTCCATTTGATTTCTCATCCCGTATATGTCTGAAACTAATACAGGACAATTTGAATAAACAGCTTCAATTGGGGGAATATTTGTTGGACCGTAAAAAGTAGGCATTACTAGGCCTCTTGAACTTTTATAGTAATTGCTTAATTCGTTATCAGCAATAAAGCCAGTAAAAAAAACTCTATCATTAAGTTTAAGTGAATCGATAAGATTGTTTAAGTTATTATACTCAAGTTTCATCTTACCAGAAAAAACCAGATTAATAGATTTATATTCATTAGCGATTTCCGCAAATGCTAAAATTAAATTTTTGTGATTTTTATGAGGCCAAAAAGCTGCAGGATAGAAAAAATAGTCACCAAATTTATCTAAATTAAAATCAGTATTAGAATCTGTAATATATGTAGGGCAACAAAATTCTAAAACAGATATTTTCTTTTTATCACATTTAAAGGATTCTGAAAATTGATTTGCTCCTGTTCTAGAGTCAACTAAAATAGTGTTAAAACTATTTGAAATATTTTTGTAAATTTTTTGTCTATATAAATATGTTAGAAAACTTCCAGATTCTTTAAACCTTCTTTCATAAATATGCATTAAGTCATGAACACTTACTATATCACGACAATTACTAAAATAAGTTAATGAACTAGCTGTAGGGTAAAAAACTAAGTCATAATTATTAGATGCTAAAAAACGTAAAAATGGATCAAATTTTGTCAGAAGAAATCTACCAATTTTTTTTAGTCCTAATAAAATAAAAATATATCTTAAACTATTAATATATTTTCTATTAAGCAATACTTCTGTTTTTGGATAATATTGTATCCACCCATTGTCTGTAGTTAAAATAGTTAAATCAAAATCTTTTTTATTTAAATTAAAAAATGAGATAACACTCTTTATGTAGCTTGCAACACCTGTATCAGTAACATCAGTTTGGACAACTAAACAAATTTTTTTCATTTATCAATATTATCAAAGTTAAATCTCTCGAAGACATCCAAAAAACCACCCGCTGTTGAATTATAAATTTTAATACCTCTTTTATTGGCTATTTTTAATAAATATCTATAATCTTGCCAGAGAGAATAATTAGCTATCAGCTCTTCATCGTATGGAACTCTATCACTTAATTTGGTTTCAAAATATTTTTTATTAAACTTTTTATTGTCAGTACGTATATTTGGTCCTTCAAAAAAATGTTCCATTATTCCTCTATTTGCAAGATAATCATGATCAAAGCCTAATAAATAAATTGGATTACAACCAGAATTAATTGCTGTCGCTAATGCATAAGCGCCAACCCCACTAAAACTAGGAATAACTTTACAAAAATTTAAATCTAAATCTCTACTTCCACCATGAGAGGTATAATAAATATCTATATTGTCTAAGTGCTTATTTTTATTTAAAACTTTATAACCTCTAAATATTGGTGCAATTAACTTAGTTTTAGGCATCAAAGAAGCAAAGTCTTTATAAAAATTAGAATCTGATACTATTGCTTTTGTAAATAAGTTAGGATCTAAAACAAGACTATATGTTGGCTGCCACAAATGAATATTTTTATATCGAAAAAATGAATTAACTGTAAAGCTAATTTCATTTTTAATAAAATCAATATCCATTTTCTTTAAAGATGGACCATTAGCTATAACAAACCCTCTTTTACCCTTATGAATATTATGTAATTTTTTATTTTTTGATAAAATTTTTAAGTCTCTTTTACTTAAACTATTGTTTATAATTAAGTGTGTACGTAAATCTCTGATTTTTTCAGTTATAAAGACAATAGAGTCTAAAATTTTTTTTAGCAATAAAATTCTCATTAAATTTATTTAAATGTTAGTTTCTCGTTTTGAAAATATGTGTATATTCTTGTTAGAATATATGCTAAAATTAAAATATTAAAAAATATTTTAATTAATATGCTTTCAGCGTAATCACCTAAAGTATACATAAATATACTGACTGAAAAAATACATATAACATAAAATAAAATACTTTTAAAGTAGCTTCCTTTTACACCAGCAGACAAACTTAAAATTATATAAGCTGAAAGACATACAGCAAAGTTAGAAATTACAGAAACGAAAGCTACCCCTATAAAATTGAATTTATTGATAAAAAAGCTTGAAAATAAAATTGTTACAGCAAAAGAAAACAAAGTAGTTAATAAATAACCGTTTGTTTTTTTGTAATAATTCATTTCATTACTTAGGTGTATCCACAGAAAAGAAAATAAGCTGTTTCCAATAGTCATTATTATTAGTACTGAACTAGCATTATTTAGATTTAAATATTCTTCATCAAAGAAAAACAGTAATACCTCCTTGGAATATAAGCAAACTGATACTGATATTATTACCAAAACTCTAATACTTAAGTGTATATAATCGTTGAATAATTTTACGATATTTTTCTTAAGTGAGTTAGTATATACTACAGGCAACCATACGTTATTTAAAGAGTTTAAAATAATTATTGGAACAGTTGATATTAAAAAAATTATACTGTATAAACCAAGCTGATCTAAACTCAAAAAATTTTCTATTTTTTGTCGAATTACAATATCTATCAGAAGACCTAAAATTGAATAAATTAAAATAGGTGATGAAAACCTAATAATTATTTTAGCAAAAGAAATATTAAAAATAAATCTCGAAATATTAAAAAATTTATATATCGAAAAAATACCCATTAATAGTGAGCTACATATAATTGCATTAATTGCATCATATATGCCTCCATCATAGGCATATAAAAAAATATATAGAAAAATAAAATTTAAAACAAAACCCATTATAGGGATCATTCGGTATTTTAAAAAAAGTTTATTTCCCCAATAATATCCCAGTGGTATTGATTGTAAAGAATTTATCGAACCAATAAGAAGTGCATACTTTAGAAACGTATCATATTTAATTTTATCAAAAAAAACATCAATCACTGAACCTTGAGAAATTAATACTATACTAATTATTAATGCCAAGAAAATTAATTGCAATATAAAAGCAGTACCAATAAAATCTTTTTTCTTTTTGGGGTTTGATATATCTGAATATCTTACAATTAATCCTACATTATTAATTGAAAACAGTGTAGTAAACATAAAACTAATGGATATAATTAAAGATAAAATTCCAAAATTATCATTGCCTAATTTTGATATATATATAGGACTAAAGATGAAATTACTAAAGCTAATTATAAATCCAGTAGCTAGTATTAATAAAGAGTTTTTTAAAACATATTTATAATTCATTACTAACTTTCAATAATGTCTGAATTACAATTTGTACTTGTTCATTTGTCAATCCTATTCCAGATGGAATATAAAAACCAAGCCTAGATATTCTTTCTGCAACTGGATAATTTTCATTTTCAAACAGGCCTTTCAGTTTAAATACAGGTTGCTCATGCATAGACCAAAAAAATGGTCTTGTTCCTATTTTATTTTTCTTTAAAATTTCTAAGGCATCATTATATAACTTTTCATTATCTGCAACCAAACCAAACACCCAATAAATATTTTTTGAATAGTTTGTTTTTATGGTTGGTTTCTGAAAACCATTTAGTCCAGATAATCCCTCTTGGTACATTCTTCCAATTTCTCTTTTTCTGTTAATATGATTATCAATATTTTCAAGTTGTGCTACACCCAGTGCAGCCTGAAGGTTTGTCATTCTATAATTCCAACCTAATTCATAGTGAACAAATCTTCTTTTATTTGGTTCAAAGCATAAATTTCGTAATTTTCTACATTTATCATTTATTTCATCATGATTTGTCAAAACCATACCACCTTCACCAGTTGTTATATGCTTATTTGGATAGAAGCTAAAAATACTGACATCTCCAAAACTACCACACATTTTATTATTGTATGTTTGTCCATGCACTTCTGCAGCATCTTCTATTAATTTTAAATTATACTTTTTACAAAGTGCTAAAATAGGATCCATATCAGTTGGAATTCCGTACATATGAACAACCAATATTGCCTTAGTTTTATTGGTTATCTTATCTTCAACTCTATCCGTATCCATATTCCAAGTATTTGGATCTACATCAACTAAAACAGGTTTAGCTCCTGCAGTTACTATAGATTGTACAGGGGAAATAATTGTAAACGTTGGAACTATTACTTCATCTCCAGGCCCTATGTCTAAAGCTTTAACTGCTATATCAAGAGCTGCACTTCCATTAGAAACAGCTACACCGTGTTTAACACCTATATAATTGGAGAATTTTGTCTCAAACTCCTTAACATAAGGTCCTTCGCTAGATATCCAACCTGAAGTTATACATTCTTTTAAGTATTTAAGTTCATTACCGTTTAAATTAAAACTATTTACTGGTATCATTTTTTTATAAATTTAATTAACACTCCATTGGAATTATTACCTGGCTTTTTGGTTGTAAGAAATTCTTCAGCAAGAACAAAATCAAAACCTACACTTTTTGCAATATTTTTCAATTCTTCTATTTGAAAATGTCTCATCGGATGAACTTCCTTTAAATTAGAAATTTCTTCTGTAGATTTATCAATAATAAATATGTCAAAATTAACCTTGACTATATTTTTAGCTGATAATATTTCAGGCTCAGCAATTCTAACAATTGACAGCTCGTTATTTTCTTTCCTTTTGATTCTTATTTCAGGCTTGTGAAATTCAATATTTGGTGTATACCAAAAATCAAAAATAAAATGTCCGTTAAAATTTAAATGATCATAAGCTAACTGAAAGCATTTCAATAGTGATTCATCTTCGTTTAAATAACTTATAACATGAAATAAAGAAATAATTGAATCAAATTTCTTGTCAAAAGAAAAATTTGTAATATCTCCAACAATGGGTTTGAAATTATGTATTTTTTTATTTTTAGCAATTTCAATCATAGAACTGCTCATGTCTATCCCAGTAATATCTATGCCTTTTTTTGAAAAAAATTCTGCATGACCTCCACTTCCACAACCAAGCTCTAATAATGACTTAGGTTCTTTATCAGACGACATATGCTTATATAGATATTCTGATTCAAAATTATAATCTTTATCTCCATAAAGTAAATCATAATACTCACTATATTTATTAAAATTACTCATAATTAATATTTTTGTTTTCTAATTTAAATCGAACTTTATCTTCTTCACCACAGTAAGGCCCTTGTTTTACCTCAATAATTTCAGACTTTTCTAACATTACAAAACCATGGCCTCCGTCTATCAAAAGAATAACATCTCCTTTGTTTAACAATCGACTTTTTAAATATTCTTCTTTATTATCATAAAAATCTACTCTTACTTTCCCTGATTTTATAAAAAGAACTTCTTGTGTAACTTCAACTTTTCTTTCAACTATATTATGTCTATGTGGAATTATTTCATGGCCTTTGTCTCGGGTCATATATCCTAATTGTTGTGAATCATTTTCACTAGTAAAAAATTCTATACCATCATTCTTAAATGATTTTCTAATTAGTATAGCTAACCTTAAATTTTTGTGATTAATTATATCAATCATATTTTAATTATTTATAAAATTCATATTAAACCTATTCCCTTTTTCTAGTTTACAATTAACTGTTTTCCCTAATATTTGACTATAATATTTTGGGTGTAAGCCAAATCCTGGTCTAATTGATCGTACATTATTTTCAGAAATAATATCTCCCGCTTTCATATCTTTAACTATATATAAAGATCTGCTAAAATCTCTGCCTTTAATTTGTTTTTTTGTAAGCTTATAAGAAATCTTGCCAATTGCTTTTTGAGCTTCTCTAACTGCTTTTACCATAGATGTAAATTCAGTTTCATCCATAGAAAAAGAAGCATCTGCTCCTCCAATAGATCTATCTAAAATAAAATGTTTTTCAATTATTCTTGCTCCAAAGCAAGTTGCTACTACGGGTACAGTACTTCCAATGGTATGATCCGACAAGCCGCTAATGACATTATATCGTTCAGCTAAATCTTTAACCATAGACATATTGGCTTCTTCAATTGGAGCAGGGTAGCTTGAAGTACATTTTAATAAAGCAATATCATTATTTCCCATTCTTTTACAAGCATCTAATGCTAATTCAATATCCTCAATAGTTGCAATACCTGTGGAAATTATAATTGGTTTTCCTTTTGAAGCCACATACTCAATTAAAGGAATATCTGTAATTTCAAATGAGGCAATTTTATAAGCTGGGGTGTTTAAGGACTCTAAAAAATCAACTGCAGTTTTGTCAAAAGGAGACGAAAAACAAACTAAACCTTCTTCAGCAGCAACCTGAAATAATTTTTTATGCCATTCCCACGGGGTATAAGCTTCTTTATAAAGGTCATAAAGCATCCTCCCTTCCCATATAGTACCTTTGTGAATATTCTTAAAATCTTCATTATTACAATCAATTGTGATTGTATCGGCTGTATAGGTTTGCAACTTAATGCAATCAGCTCCAGATCTTTTAGCTGCTTTTATTGTTTCAATTGCTGTTTGAATACTTCCATTATGATTGGCTGAAAGTTCAGCAATAATAAAAACTTTTTCATTATTATTAAAGTCAAAATTTTCTATTTTCATATTTGATTTTTTAAAGTTTCAATTAGTTTTATATCAATTTCATCTAGAGTATTAACTAAATAATCAGCCTCAAATTCAGCTTCTAATGTTAAATCTTTATAAAATCCAGTAAGAACTCGAATTGTTTTAAACCCTTCTTTTTTTAAATTAACAAAATCTTTCATAGGATTATCCCCAATATATACTAATTGATGGGGACGTGCATTTTCCCACTCTAAGATTTTGTTAAATACGTATGTGGATGGTTTAGAATTAGATACACCAAAATTATGAGTTGGTATTGCTTTTATGAAATATTTATTCAAGCTTAAGGCATTTATTTTTTTTGTTTGAACCATTTTATTTCCGTCGGTAACAATGTATTTTCTAAAGTCAACAAATCTTTCCAGGCAAATAATTGCTTCGTCAAATAATTTAATTTTCGGAGTATTATTTCTATATACAGATAAACATTTTTTAACTTCAGTCTTAGAATAAATATCATATTTACTTAGTACAATATTAAAAACATTTCCTCTTCCTTTTTTTTTTAAAACATCATTTAAATCTGTATATATAATATTCTTATTAATATTATATTTCTCAGAAAGATATACTGCCACTTTAAATAATGAACTTCTGACATAGGTAATCTCATCATATAATGTGTCATCTAAATCAAATACTATTATCATATATATAAGTCTTTTGGATGTCTTATTTGAGTAATTTCTTTTTCAGATTGAATGAATGGATAATCTTTTAAAGAAATTTGTTGAGATTCCAGATATGTCCAATAAAAAGAATCTAAACCAGACTGTAATGAAATAGTTGAAGCACCACCGAAACGAGCATTACATTCAATAACATGTATATAATTATTTTTGTCAATAAAAGCTTGAAGAATTATATGACCATAAAGATTAAGTGATTCAATAATTTTTTTTAAAACATTTTCTAAATTTTGATTTAAAAATGTAGAAGTGATTTGAGATTCACCATTGACAACCAAAACTCGTTTTCGCATTATTATACCTTTTATTTCGTTCTCTGAAGTTACATAGGCATCAACACTGATTTCATCCCCTTCAATAAATTCTTGAAATATTGGGTTTTTCAATTTTAAAGAATGTCTTAAAGCTTCTACTTTATTTAATTTAACACCTATTGATTTAGCACCTGCTCCAAATTGTTCCTTTACAACAAGTCGGTCAGATAGAATATCATCGATATTATTAGATGCAGGTATAGCTTTTATATTTTCAATATTTGCAAATTTTAGTTTATCTATACAGTTTACTATACTGTCAATTTCAGAAACCATCAAATGAATTCCAATATCTTTAAATTTCTTCTTTAAACTTGAAAAATATTCAAGTTCACCGTCTCTGGTTGGTATAATTAATCCAATATTATTGTTTTTGCAATATTTTAATAAGTCATCATGAGTAAGAATACTCAGTTTTGGCATTTTCCAAAATGAGTCAACAAAATATTTACCTAAGCAATTTTCATCCACATCACCTCCGTGTATCTTAATACTTGTAGAAATTTTTTTAACTCCCTTTTCAACGGCCTTTATTAGCGGTATTTTCTTTGAAATACTTGTAATCAATACATTTTTAAGTATGGATTTATTATGCTCTCTGTTTTTCTCAAATTCAATTATTTCAGGAATTGTATCTTCAAGATATCTTTCAGGCAACCAATTAACAAGGGATTGAAGTTTTGAAATATCTGCTTCTGAAGACTCGAACTTTATATCACTATTGATGTATTCTAATTGCATATCAGGAAAATGCTTCTGTAAAACATTTACAACATCCCCTACTCTGCGAGAACGACCAGTACCCAAATTAACAATTCCTGTTTCTTCAATTTTTGATAATCGGATTAGACCTTCTGCAGAATCACCAGCATACATATAATCAAACCAACCCTCCGGACTATATACAGAGATTTTTTTATTCCCCAACAGATCTCTAACCCAGCGAGAAATCACATCTCTCGAGTTCTTACCATAACCCCTGTAAATACGAGCACAAATTGAGGTAAATTTATCAGATTTAAAATGTGATAGAAACTCTAATTCCATTTCATGAGCTAACTTAGATAGTCCTGTTAAATTTCGAGGATTAATATGATCAGTTTCTTTAAGTTTTACTGGTTTTTCTTTTGGTTTATTAAAATTGTAAAGTTCTTTATCGTAAATAAGATAACTTGAAGCGTAGACAACTCTCTTAAAATTAGGAACATTTCTCATAAGCGTCATTAGATGATTGCTTAACCTTATGTTATGTAAGAAATTTTCTTCCCAGTGTTCATATGTTTCATTAGATCTTTCAAAAGTGGCCGCCAAATGAAAAAATATTTCTGGATTAAAACTATCTAATTCTTGCTGTGTAATGTAATTAAGATCCCCTCTTCTATAAATTATATTCTTTGGGAAATCTTTTGGAATCTCTACAAGATCACCAACCATTACAATAGCTCCTCGTGCTACAAGTTTATTTACAATTTCACAACCTATTACGCCTGCGCCACCACTTATAAAAATTCTTATATTTTTCATTTTTTTAAATTATAAAATCCAGTTATTGATCCTCCTAAGCCTAAATTAGATAGTGATTTGTAATACTTTTTTAAATCATCTACAGAGGGAGCATTTTTTAACATGTGATAATTAAATTTTGTTTTTGTTATACTATTTTTTTTCATCTTTCAGAATTGCATGAATTAATGAACTATAATATTTATTATTTAAACTTATATGTTGTTTTAACTCACCTTCTAAAACGAATTTTTTCTTTTCTAAAATTCTAATATGACCTTCTCTAAAATCATAAGTTTCTGTAAATAATTTGTTAAATTTTAAATACTCAAAAGTTATTTCTTTTAATAAATCTATATAAGTAAAAAAGTAAGATTCATATATGTGTATATCTTTTGTTAAATCAGTATTTAATAAAAATGACATTTCTGCTCTTTTATCATGCCAAGATATGTTCACTAGCCCTCCATAACCTATACATATATCATTCTCTAAATAGGAAAAAAGTATTTGATTTGGTTCGTCTTGATTGAAAAGTTTGGTAACAACATTATCAAAATAATTATTTTGATCTTTCAATGTTAGCAGTTTATTTTGTCTTAAATGATACATTTGCTCATTTCTCCATTTCATTATATCTAATCGATCTTTGTAACGAATAGGAACGATTTTAAAATTTGAATTAGAAAAAACTTCTTGTTTTAGACATTTATAATTTTGGATAGATCTTTGCATATTATTTTAATATATCGTGTTCAATCAATTTGTCAATTACAGGATACAAATCTAAAACTGGAATATTTGTTTTCTCAGAAATATCAATTAAATCATTTAAACCATCACTTAAGTTTAAAATCCACATCATCGTGCTTACAAATTTTTCAGTTACTTTTTGTGAACCTAAATTAGGATATAATCCTCTTTTACCAAGCTGAGGCTCACAAAAAGGCATTTTGTTGATATACTTCTTGTTGCGCTCTAAAAGTTCCAAAATCGCTAGATATTTATTGACTGATTTTTCCATTGCTTCAAATGAAATATAATTCTTATTATCGGCCGAGGTGTGATATTCAGGATAAACACCATACATAGTTCGCATTAAAGACCCAACTGGCAAATTAAAACCAGGAGAACAGTATTGACGCTCATCGCTACCACTTGGGAAAAAATCAATAATATTATATTTTTTTTCAGTTTGTTTAAGTATAATTTCTGCTGCTCTATCTGGTAAAGAGTTTCCAATTCTACTTTTTTTGTAAGTGAAATTACCATCATCTCCTATGCAAGTAATAACAAAACCTGCGCTAAGTTTTTCTTTAAAATAGTCTCCTTTTTGAGACAATAAACAAATACTGCCAATAGTCTCTGGAACAAAAACAAAACGATAATTATATTTTAGATTTTTTTGCTTTTTTAGCGATTGATAAATAAAGGCACTTACTAGTGGTCCAGAAAGTTCATTACTTGCCAAAGAAGGGTGGCAAATATATGTTGAAAAAAGTATTTCTTTGTCTGATGAACCTTTAATAAAAGCTTCACCCATAGTCATAGAACCTTTTTCATCTAGTTTGGAATCTATACAAACCTCGTATATTTCATGCTTATCTAATGATAAAAATTGCTCGTGTGACATACAAAAACCCCATCTAAGTTTGTAATAAGATGTTAAATATGGAATTAATGTTGGTTGTTCAGGTGAAGTATAAATATGTGCTTTAATTTCTTCAAAACTCAACTTTCCTTTAAAAGGCTCGGAATAACCTAATAAATGAAGGTTATTTATATTAAAATCGACAATGGTATTTCCATTACTATCTTTTATCCAAGCTTCATTTACATTCCATTCGGGCGGTACAACCCAATCAAAGCATTCTGTTCCCGAGGGAATTTCTTGTACTTTAATATCAATAATTTCTGATAGAATTTTTAAAGTTTCTCTATTACCATCACCCGTCAAACTTCTATTGATAGGCCACAAACGGTCAAAATAATCTTCTATTTTGTTTTTCATATTATTCAAAATCTGAAATTAAAAATGGCCTTCCTAAACTGTCCAACATTGGAGCCACCCATTTTATACTCTCTTTATCCAAAAAATATAAGGGATTTTCTTTTATTTTTTCTATCCAAAAATTTACTAATTCATAAATAGGACAAAGTAGAATAATAGCTTTATCATCTGTAAATTTCTTCAATATACCAACTTTATACAATTCGTCCTCAATTTTAACCCAATCGTAATCCAAATGTTTTCCCATTGGTCTAACATGAAATTTTAATAGTATCTCGGATTCACCAGTTTCTGTTATTACTTTTCCTTTAAAATGTTTATCATATCTATAAAGTAAATTATTTGATATAGTTTCTGCGAAATGTAATATTGTAGTTACATCAAAGTTCGATCCGTAATGCATCAGCGTAGCTTGTTGATTATATAAATATGCAAAAGCTGAACTGCCACCAAAAGGATTAACATTCTCTTTTATTGATAAGTCCGGCCTATTTCCGGTACCTGCAAAAGAAAATACAGGAATTGGTGTTCTCCAAGTTTCATCAAGCGTTCTAAAGTACTCAGTTAAAATACCTGTGGTTGATTTTGTTGTTTCAATGTTATAAATTTTTTCTTCACAAAAATTATAATTAAATGTAGGCATCCAAATATCAGCATTTAGATTCTTTAATGCATTAAGATGTGATTCTAATATTTGGTTACGGCTAATGAACTCTTTTGGTGTAAAACCATGTGCCAAATCTGAATGAATCTGTATTAAATTAGAATTTAACTTTTGTATTTCTTTTTTTATTATTTGATGAAGCATTTTTTAACTTAATTGAGTATAACTAGGGGTTATAGTTTTCCTAAAATAACTTGTTAATTTGTCGAGATCAAGACTCTACTAATTCAATAAGTCCATATGAAACACTAAGAAAAGCTACCCTTTTGTTATTAAATAGAATTGCAGGTTTAACATCAGAAACTAAAAAAGCTCCTGTATTCTGTAGCCTTAAAATTTCCTTTTCAATATCACAAACTTCAAAACACATATGATAGTATGAAATTCTTTTTTTAATTAAATTTTCAACTTGTGGTCCGGATATAAATTCAATATTAACACCTTCAGCTGTCTTTACCATACATAATTTTGCATCTTGCTCAGTATCGTGGACTATTGGGCTTATTTCAATTATGTCGTGTATTTTAGAAACACTTTTTATTTCTTCTGAAATATCTTTACATGCAATTCCAATATGATGAAACTTCATTATTTGGTTTTAAGTTTTTCATCAACTGAATCTATCATCGCACCAACATTAATCCATTTTTTTATATCATCAGAGTTGAAACGTATTTCAAATTCTTTCTCGATAGCTACAACAATCAGAATGTGTGATAATGAATCCCATTCATCAATATCATTATTAGTGGTGCTTTCTTCCAAAATAACATTTTTATTATCTAATGTATCTATAAAAATATCATTAACTTTTTCTAAGATTTCTTTTTTATTCATAGTTTATTTTTTTTTGATAATAAAACAATCTTTCATTTTATAATCACTGATGTTTAATTTCCAATAATTTTTACTTTTTTCTTTAAATCCCAAGTTAAAATAATGTCTTTCTACAATCTTATTTTTAGATGAAGGAATATATTCTGACTCTAGTTTATCAATTTGTTTCTGTCTTGCAAAATCAACAAGAGTATTTAAAACAAAATTTTCCATACCTCTTTTTAAAACTCTACAACTCATAAACCATGATTCTATAAATAAAGTTTTAGCTGTAATAAGTTTTAGTACTACTACACAAACTAAGCCGTTATCACCAAATTTATCATTTAATGAATATGTGAAAGTGAAATAATTATCAGAATCAATCATTAGCGCTATATCATTTTCAGTATATCTGACTGTACGTAAATTAAATTGATTGGATCGTTGAGATAATTGAGCAACTCTCGGTGTATTAAACTTATTAAAAGAAGCAACATCGGATTGCATATTCAAACTCTCTAAGAAGTTATTTTCATTTGTAAAATTTAGTTGAGTTGATATTCTTTCAGCTTCAATTTGATAAAGCTTAGTTCTTTCTACATCTTCAATAGAGGTTGAAACAGTTTCAAATAAATTTAGAGTATATAGATACTCAAGGTAATCCGCTGGATCTGGTGGAAGTTCAGGGACTGTTATATCTGAAATACCTTCTCTAACTATATTTCTTTCAAATGGATTGTCATCTAAAAATACCATAGAGTCAAAACCAATATTTAACACTTTTTGAATATGCCTTATATTATCAACCTTGTTATTCCAATTTGCTTTAAAAACAGCTATATCATCTAGTCGTAGAATCATATCAGGATGTTTTTCAAAAGGTTCTTTTGCAATAATCTCAGTGTTTTTGCTGCAAACAGCAATTATAATACCTCTATTTTTTAACTTTTTTATCCAGTATTGAAATTCAGAAAATGCTTTTCCTATTCCAAGACTACCAATTTGAATATTTTCCAATCCATCATCTCCAATAATTCCTCCCCAAGTAGTATTATCTAAATCTAAAATAACGCATTTATTAAACTTTCCATTTAAGGCTTTAATTAAATCGACGGTTTTAGAGGCAACCATCGGAAGTGCATCAATACTAAACACCATTTCTGTATTAATATAAACAGAAGTTTGAAAAATTTTTGATTTCCCAATTTGATTTTGAATAGAAGAAATATCACATAAATAAAAATTTGAGTTTCTAACTGCCATTTGCATTAATTCATAATTCAATTTCCTTATTTGAAATAAAAAAGAAAACTCTGTGCTATTTGCTAAGTTTCCAAAAACAGCATCATCAATCTCTGTATAATTATAATAAATAATCTTTGCATTTAACTGCTTCAAAAGGGTATTAAAATAATTTTGTATTTCATTTAGCTCATTTGATGCGAATGATGAAAGTTCTTCATTATTTGATTTATTATATTTTAATAATAATTTATGTGCTGATTGAAAGATTATTACAATCTCTGGATTGAATTCATATAAATCTGAATTGTTATCATAAATTTGGTTGCCAATTTGATTGTAGTCTGATTCAAATATTTGTAGATCTAAATCAAATTCAAAACCTAGTCCTCTAATAGCTTGACAAATGAATTGTGATGACGAATCTGCTAAAAATGCGATTTTCATCTTTTTATGGTTCGAGAAATCTTTTTTTAAATTTTTTTTTAAATAATTAAAATTCATATTCTAATTTTTTGTTTTCCTGAAAATCAAAGCAATTTCATTTTTAAGAGATATTAATTGATTTTGTTGATTTTTATTACACAATACTGTACAAAAAGTTCATATTTTAATTCTGCTAGTTTCCAATCAATTTCATTGTCAATATCTTGACCCTCTATTTCTGAAATAATAATACTTCCGGTGTTATTTGTTACTATGCTTTTTTCTATTATACAATTTTCTGTTTCAATCCAATAAAATTGTCCAGCATCATGATAAGATGGAATTAAATCTTGAGACCTACTTAGATAATACTCAGGATAAAAAAAACTGATTTTTTTATCGTTATTAAGTTTTAAAGCTCTTTGAACAGGGAAGCCAAAAGCCATAACTGGGAAAACACAATTATAATTATTGTCCAGCATGAATTTGAAACTTTCAATTAATTTATCTTTTGTAGCAAATGGTGCACAAGAATAAAGGCAACAGGTGTGTTCAAAATATAAACCGAGAGTTTTATATTTTAAAATAACTTCTTCTATAACATCATAAGTTGTTGCAAAATCATTTGAGTTTTTTTCAGTTCGTAAAAAAGGTACTTTAGCCCCATATTTTTTTGCTATTTCTGCAATATCTGAATCATCAGTTGATACCATTACCTCATCAAAAAGCTCACTTTTTAAGGCTGCTTCTATTGAGTAAGCAATAATTGGTTTACCTAAAAAATGTTTAATATTTTTCCTTGGAATACGTTTACTTCCACCTCTAGCTGGTATGATACAAATATTACCCATTTAAAAATGTTAATACTTGATTAATTACAAAAGACTGTTCTATGTCAGTTAATGAAGGGTACATTGGCAAACTAATACAACTTGCATAGTAATTTTCAGCATTAATTAAAGATGAACCTTCGTAACCAATATTTACATAATAAGGTAATGTATGAACAGGAACATAATGTATTTGCGCAAAAATATTTTGTTCTTTTAAATAGTCATATAATCCTTTTCGATTTTCAACTTCAATTATAAATAAGTGGTGTGCATTAACTACGCCTTTTCCTAAACTTTGAAACTTTATTTTTGATTTAAAAGCCTCTTTGTAAACATTAGCGATCTCATTCCTTCTTACTACACCCTCTTTATTTTTAGCAAGCTGTGTAATGCCCAAGGCAGATTGAATGTCTGTCAATCGATAGTTATATCCCAACTCTTGCATTTCATAAAACCAACCTCCATGGTCTTGTGCCATATTTTCTTTTGTGATCCCGTGTGTTCTTAATAATTTTAATTTCTTGTATATTTTTTTAGAATTTGTAGTAACCATACCCCCTTCTCCACAAGCTATATGTTTTACCGGGTGAAATGAAAATATAGCAATATCAGCATAGTTTCCATTTCCACATTTCTGAACCGTTCCTTTAGAATCCGTAAACGAACCCCCTGGCGCATGACAAGCGTCTTCGATAATCCATAAATCGTGCTCAATTGCCAATTCTCGAAAGGCTTCTAAATCTAATGGAAGTCCTGCAAAATCTACAGGTATTATTCCTTTAAAATAACCTTTAGGTTTACTTTCTATGAGTTTTCTTGTGCTTTCTAGCGATAATAAATAAGAATTTTTATCAATATCTGCAAACCAAACTTCTCCTCCCACATAACGTACACAATTTGCTGAAGCTGCAAAAGTAATTGGTGATGTAATCACTCTATCTCCCTTGTTTAGATTTAAAGCCAGTACTGAGAGATGCAATCCTGAGGTGGCATTATTAACAGCTACTGCAAACTTGGACCCAACATATTCTGCAAATTTTACCTCAAATTCATTTACCTTAGGACCTTGAGTAAGGAAGTCAGATTGCAAAGTTGAGACCACCGCATCTATATCATTTTGATCTATATTTTGTCTACCGTATGGTATCTTTTTCATTATGCTTTAAAATTAGGATCAACATGAATTTTGACCAATTTTCTTAAAGATTCTATCGTTTCCCATTCGGTATTATTTCCTGAATCATATGAAAAACCTTTAGGTACATCCACTGCTCCAAATACTTCTTTATAATCTTCTTTAGAGTATTTAGAGTAACGTGATTTTTGTGGTAAAATTGCATAATAATCACCTAAATCAACAGTATTATATGAATCTGATGACGTAATCATTTCTTCATGCAGTTTTTCTCCAGGTCTTATACCCACTTCTCTTTGCTCTAACTCTGGTGCAATAGCCGTTGCTACATCAGGAATTTTATAAGATGGTATTTTAGGTACAAACACTTCCCCTCCCCATGCCTTTTCAATCGCATAAAAAACCATTTCACAACCATCTTCTAAAGAAATATTAAAACGTGTCATGTTAGGGTCTGTAATTGGTAGAAAAGATTCGCCTTTATTTTTCTTATTTAAGAAAAAAGGCATTACAGAGCCGTTAGACCCCATTACATTTCCATATCTAACAACAGAAAATTTTATATCCCTTTTTCCTTTTATGTTGTTTGCGGCAATGAATAATTTATCAGATGTAAGCTTAGTTGCTCCATACAAATTAATAGGAGCACAAGCCTTATCAGTAGAAAGCGCCACCACATTTTTTACACCACACTTTAGTGCCGCGTTTATAACATTTTCTGCTCCATTTATATTTGTATTAATGCATTCTGAAGGATTGTATTCGGCCAAATGAACGTGTTTCATTGCTGCCGCATGAATCACAATATCAATCCCCTCAAAGGCTCTTTCTAAACGTTTATCATCTCGAACATCTCCAATGAAATATCTAATTTGTGGATATTTATCTTCTGAAAATTCTTGAGCCATATGAAAATGCTTTTGCTCATCTCTTGACAATATTACTAGACGTTTAATTTTTGGATTCCTTTCTAATATTAGCTTCGTAAACATTTTACCAAAAGAACCTGTTCCTCCGGTTATTAAAATTGATTTTTCGTTTAAGTTTAACATTTTATAATTTTATAGGTTAATCGAGATAAGTATTAGTCTAAAACCCACCTTCATTCAAATACTGCTGTTTTTGCATTAGTTTCACATCCGATTGCATCATATCTTTTACTAATGATTTTAAATTGTGTTCCGGAACCCAATTCAATTTTTCTTTTGCTTTACTGGGGTCTCCGATTAATAAGTCTACCTCAGTTGGTCTAAAATAACTAGGATCTATAGACAATACTTCTTTACCTAACTCAAGTTGAAATTCTTTATTGTTACAAGCGACTACAAAAGCTTTCTCATTTACTCCTTTTCCTTTAAAGTCTAATTCAATACCAACCTCTTTAAAAGCTAATCGCACAAAATCTCTAACTGTAGTGGTTTTACCGGTAGCAATCACCCAATCTTCAGGCTGTTTGGCCTGTAAAATCAACCACATCATACGCACATAATCTTTGGCGTGGCCCCAATCTCGTTTAGCTTCTAAATTTCCTAAATAAAACTTATCCTGCAGCCCCAGCGCAATTCTAGCAGTAGCTCTTGTTATTTTACGAGTCACAAAAGTTTCTCCTCTTCTTGGGCTCTCATGATTGAATAAAATTCCATTACACGCAAACATATTGTAGGCTTCTCTATAGTTTTTGGTGATCCAAAAGCCATAGATTTTAGCGACTCCATAAGGTGATCTTGGATAAAATGGAGAATTTTCATCATAAAAACCTTTATCATTTTTATTCTCAGGCATTCCTCCATACAATTCAGAAGTAGAAGCTTGATAAATTTTCGTTTTCTTTTCCAAACCTAATAGACGAACTGCTTCTAATATTCGTAAAGTACCTAAACCATCTACATTACCTACATATTCAGGGGTATCAAAAGACACCTTCACATGAGACATTGCTCCTAGATTGTAGATTTCATCAGGCTGACATTCTTCTATAATCCTGGTGAGATTCATCGCATCTGTTAAATCTCCATAATGCAATTTTAATCGTTGATTGGGATCATGAGGGTCTTGATATAGATGATCAATACGACTAGTGTTTAATGAAGAAGACCTTCTTTTTATTCCGTGTACTTCATACCCTTTTTCTAATAATAATTCCGCTAAATAAGAACCATCTTGACCTGTAATACCAGTAATTAATGCTACTTTCATCATTTATAATTTAATTTCTTTTATCGAATCAATATTCTCTAAAAACCATTGGTAGGTTTTTTTAATGCCGTCTTCTAACTCTGTTGAATATTCCCATCCGATCTCTTTCATTTTGGAAACATCCATGAGTTTTCTTGGAGATCCATCAGGTTTAGCAGTATCCCAAACAACACTTCCTTTGTGGCCTACGATTTTTTGTATAATTACAGCTAATTCATTAATAGACAAATCTTTACCGGATCCAATATTATAAAGATAATCAGGAAGTTTGTTTTCAACAGCAAAGACTACGGCCTCTGCCATATCATCTACAAATAAAAACTCTCTCTTGGGTGTTCCACTGCCCCATAATTGAACCTCTGCATTACCATTTAATTTTGATTCATGAAATTTGCGTAATAATGCTGGTAAAACATGAGACGTTTCTAAATCAAAATTATCAAAAAAGCCGTATAAATTTGTCGGCATTAAACTTACATAGTCCATATTGAACTGTTTTCTAATAGCTTGACATGCTTTTACTCCTGCAATTTTAGCCAGAGCATAGCATTCATTAGTAGGCTCCAAGGAGTCTGTTAACAAATATTCTTCTTTTAATGGTTGTGGTGCTAATTTTGGATAAATACATGAACTTCCTAAAAAAATAAATTTTTCTACGCCTGATTGGAAAGCTTCATCAATTAAATTATTCTGAATTTGCATGTTTTCCATTAAAAATTGGTAAGGGAAATTATTATTTGCTAAAATCCCTCCAACTTTTGCTGCGGCATCAATAACTACCTCAGGTTTTTCAGTCACATAAAAATCTCGCACTGCTTGTTGGTTTCTTAAATCTAACTCAGCACTTGTTTTTCCTATTAGATTATTATATCCCTTGCTTTCTAACGCTCTCCATAGAGCGGAGCCTACCATTCCTCGGTGCCCTGCAATGTATATTTTTGATGTTTTAAATATCATAGTTTGTTTAATTACAATAAAAAATTAGCAGAAATTGTTCTGATTTAACATCAATAATATTCTATTTTTAATTCTTTCTCCATACTCATCTATACTAATATATTTTTCTCGACTACCACCGGTAGTCCCTAATTTTTAAACTTTAGTTTTTTTTACAGCTTCGCTATTGTCAATCACATTAATAATTGAATTATAATCACAATTTTAAATGTTCAAATTTAATTTAATTTTTACTTAATTATACAAGACATCATAATGTCTGGCAGTTAAGTAATTATCCATTAAATCAAACTTTATGATACACTTTATACCAGTTAATAAATTCCTTTATCCCCTCATCTAAAGAAACCTTATTTTGAAAATTATAATCCTTCGTTATTTTTGAAATACTAGCCCATGTTTTTTTAACATCTCCATCTTGCATAGGAAGCATTTTCTTAATAGATTTTTTACCTAAGTACTTTTCTATTGTTTCAATAAATTTAGTTAACTCAACAG